>Ga0306920_100000082_pt1 | contig 118931 bp, 103 predicted proteins | sample flu12Cox44000170_FD_204666 | JGI IMG/M metagenome (GOLD analysis project Ga0306920, IMG submission 204666) | Lab enrichment of tropical soil microbial communities from Luquillo Experimental Forest, Puerto Rico - flux4day.12C.oxic.44.000.170 (v2)... | ecosystem: Environmental > Terrestrial >...
TCGCGTGGTCGGGCCACGATGGCCGCGTCGACGCCCTGAAGGCCGCCGATCCCGCCGTCATCACCGCGACGCTCAAGGACCAGACCGATCTCGCCGTCACCGTCTACAACTCGAACATCGCTCTCGTGCGCGACGTTCGCCAGATTCACCTCCCCTCCGGCCTGCTCCCGCTTCATTTCGAAGACGTCGCTGCGTCGATCAACCCCGCCACGGTCCATTTCCGTTCGCTCGTTGATCCCGCGAAGCTCAACGTCATCGAGCAAAATTATGAATTCGACCTCCTCGATCCACAAAAGCTCCTGCAAAAATATGTCGGCAAGCAAGTCACGCTGGTGCGCGCCGAAAAAGACGCCGGCTCCACTCGTTGGGTTGAAACGAAAGCCATACTTCTCGCCAATAACAACGGCCCGGTCTGGAAAATCGGCAACGAAATCGTCACCGGCATGTCCTCCGACTCCTATCGCTTCCCCGATCTCCCCGAAAATCTCTACAGCCGCCCCACGCTCGTCTGGATGCTCGAAAATCGCGGGGCCGAATCGCAGCGCGTCGAAGCTTCCTACCTGACGAACAACATGAATTGGAGCGCCGACTACGTTCTCACCGTTGGCCGCGATGAAAAAAGCGCCGACCTCGACGGCTGGGTCACGCTGGTCAACAACAGTGGTGTTGCCTACTCGAACGCCAAGCTCCAGCTGGTTGCGGGCCAGTTGAACCGTGTCCAACCGGAAGTGACTATGGCCATGGGAGCGGCTATGAGGAAGTCGGACGCTTTAAGTGCGCCACAGTTTGGCCAGGAAGCCTTCTCCGAATACCACCTCTACACGCTCGGCCGCCGCAGCTCGATTCAGAACAACGAATCGAAACAGATCAGCTTGCTCACCGGCAGCGGCGTTCCCGTCGAAAAATATCTCCTCGTCGAAGGCCAGCAATACTGGTTCCGCAATCCGCAGGGAATCGGCAATCCGATTTCGCAACCGGTAAAAGTTCTTTATCGCTTCAAAAATGACGAAAAGAGCAGCCTCGGCATGCCGCTGCCCGCCGGAACCGTCCGCGTCTACCAGGCCGATTCAAAGGGCGGCATCCAGTTTGTCGGCGAAGACCACATCGACCACACTCCCAAGGACGAAACCCTCAAGATTCACGTCGGCAACGCCTTCGACGTGGTCTGCGAGCGCAAGGAAACTGACTACAAGAAAATCTCGAGCAATACCATCGAGCTCGAATACCAGATCACGCTGCGCAATCACAAAGAGAGCGCCGTCACCGTCGAAGTCCGCGAACCGATTGGCGGCGATTGGGAAGTGCTGAACTCGAATTTCAAATGGACGAAGCTCGACGCCACCACGCTCGGATTTTCGATTCCAGTCGAGAAGGATGGAAGGGCAACGCTCGACTATCGCGTGCGAGTGAAATGGTAAGCAGCAGGGGAAGTCTTCAGCGCAAAAACGTTCAACGCTTGCAACACGATCCTTTCTGATCCACCAGCATCAGCTCGTGCGCAAAGATCCGGTTCGATGGGAATTGCGCGGAGAGCTCACTTAGAAGCGAGCGGGCTTTATCGGGCTGGTGCTCGCGCTCGTAAGCCAGCGCCAGCATGATCTTCGCAAGCGGGCTCAGGTAACGCCCGTGCTCGGCGGCCGTCGACATCAGTTCGATTCCTTTTAATTTGTCGCCGTGAACCCCGCCGAACCACAAAAAGGCGCGCTTGTAGCTCGGCAACGATCCGATCACGTAATTGGCCATGCCCAGTGCCACGTACGCATCTTGCGAAGAGGGATCAATCGAAAGTACCGCGTTCGCTTCCTGCTCGCCCTGTTTCATAAAGCTCAGCGCTTGCATCTGCTTTTTCTGCATGAACGCGTCGTAATTCGATTCCATCCCGTCAGCGATGGTTAGAACGAGCAAACCTTGCACGTCGTGCGAGTTGGCCTTCACGCGTTTCTTGGCCATCTCGCGCGATTCATGCACCGCCGTTTCAAAAGGCTCATTGCGATTCTGCGATGTGGTTCCTTCCGCGCCGCCCAGGAACCTTTGGTCGTTTAGAAAAAACTCCGACGACAGGATGCCTTTTGTATCGAACTGTTGATAAAGGTAACTGGCAGCCTCGGCGGCTTTCCCCATGGGATCGTCGGGGCGAATTTTCTGATACTGTTTGAAATCCATGCGCGCCCCATCGAAATCGAGCTCGTAAAGTTTCTTAAAGCCCGTATCGAGAAGCTGCGACGACGTGTCCGCTTCGAGCACCGGTTCGTGCTTGGCCGTTGGCCCCTGTTGACCTCTCGCTTGCGCCACAGGCCACAGCCCCGCTGCGAGACACATCGCCACACATTGAGTGGCCCGCAATTTTGATCGGAAGTTCAAAGTTCTCCGGAGCCGCGCGGCAGGAACGACTGCCGGACCGGCGTTACGCGCCAGTATATTCGAATATGTCCGTCTTCGGCAGGTTGTATCCATATCTTGTTTCCGAATCTATCATTCTCTAGAGATTCTTCAGAAAAAATTCTGTAATCCGCTCAAAGAGTTGAATCCGTGCCGCTGCGTCGCCGATCGGATGCCCGCGCCCGGGAAAAATCATCAGCGCCGCGGGATAACGGTTGTTCTCGATCATCTGGTTCAGCACTTCGGTCGTGTTCGCAAAATGTACATTGTCGTCGCCGGTGCCATGGGCCAGCATCAATTGCCCCTTCAATTTTGCCGAGTCATTTCCTGGCGACGCCTGCTTGTATCCTTCTTCGTTGTCCTGAGGACGGCCCATGTAGCGCTCTGTGTAAATCGTGTCGTATAGGCGCCAGTCGCTCACCGGCGCCACCGCCACGCCGGTCTTGAACACGCCCGCCGCATTGAACATCGCATCCAGCGTCATGAAGCCGCCGTAACTCCAGCCCCAGATTCCAATTCTCGAGCCGTCCACATACGGCAGCGATTTCAGGTAACCCACGCCCGTCAACTGATCTTCCAGTTCCACTTTGCCCAGGTGGTGATACACCGGTGTCTCAAACGCATGCCCCCGATTGTACGAGCCGCGATTATCGAGCGCGAAAATGATAAATCCTCTTTGCGCCATCAGGCCGAGCCAAAGCCCCTCCACGTCGCCCCATAAATTGCGCACCGTCTGCGCTTGTGGTCCGCCGTACACGTACACAAGCACCGGGTATTTTTGCGCCGGATCGAAATTCGGCGGCTTCGCCATCATTGCGTAAAGCTTCGTTCCATCGTTCGCCGCCACATTCAGAAACTCCACCGGCGAAAAATGATATGCAGCAAGCTCGGCCACATTGTTGTCTTCGATCGCCGCAATACGTTTGCCGTCCATCCCTACCAGATCCTGCCGCGGCGGCGTCATCACCGTGGAAAACACGTCAACGAACGCGGAGCTATCCGCCGCAAACATCGGCTGGTGCGTCCCCGCCTCGCGCGTAATTCGCGTCACGCTCTTATCTCGCAGCGAAACCCGGTACACCTGCGTCTCCACCACGCTGTCTTTATTCGAAATGAAATAGATACAGTTGTGCGCTTCGTCCACCTGCGGATGGCTCGCCGTTCCAGGCCCAAACGCGCCGGTGCCGTTGATGCCCCAGTCGCCGCTCGTCAGTTGTTCCAGCTGCTTGCCGGCCAGATCGTAAATATAGTAATGGCGAAAACCGCTGCGCTCGCTCGACCACAGCAACCGCTTGCCGTCCGAGAAAAAATAAAGATCGTCGCTGATGTTCACCCAGTATTTGTCGGACTCGCTAAGAATCGTCCGTGTCGCGCCGCTACCCGCATCCACGAAAAGCAGATCGAGCTTGTCTTGCGCGCGATTCAATCGCTGAATCGCGATCCGCCTCCCGTCGGGCAGCCAGTTCACGCGCGCCAGATACACATCCGTGTTCGCGCCCGTGTCCATCCATTTCGTTTCGCCGCCCGTCACCGGCACCACGCCCACGCGCACGATCGGATTCGCTTCGCCCGCTTGCGGAAACCGCGTGTACTGCATCGCCCCCGTCACCGAACTCATATCCATGATGGGATAGCGCGTCACCGGCCGTTCGTCCATTTCGTAATAAGCGATCTTCGTCGAGTCGGGCGACCACCAGTACGCAGTCGAAGCGCTCAATTCCTCCGGATACACCCAGTCGAGCTTCCCCTTCAGAATTTCTTCGCTCCCGCCCGTCGTCAGCGCTTTCGTCTCGCCGCTCGCAATATTCGCCACCCACAGATTCGAATCGCGCACAAAACTGATCCGTTTTCCATCCGGCGAAAACTTCGGATCCTCTACATCCTGCTCGCCGTTCACAATCGTCTTCGGCTTCATCGTCCCCAGGTCGAGCAACACCAGGCGGCTGCTACCCGCGAACAAAATCGCTTTGCCGTCCGGCGACCACATGTAGCTTTCGGCGCCTACCCGCCCCAGCCCGGTCGCTTGAATCGTCTGCTGCTTTTCACGTTGCGTTACCGCTTTCAGCGTGTCCGCGCCAACCAGCATCTTGCGTTCGCCGCTTGCCCCATCCATCGTCCAAAGTTCCACCGGCGCATCCGGACCAGCGCCCTTGCGCACAATGTACGAGATTCGCTTGCTGTCCGGCGTCCACTCAATTCCTTCAGTCAGGTGCCCACTTAAACTCGGCGCGCTATAGATCCGCTGTACGGTAAGTTCCTTCGCCGCCGCCGACTGCGCGCGTGCCAACGGCGCAACCATCCATCCAGCCCCAGCCACCACGATCAAAGCGCCGCGGACACCGGCGCGTACAAGACGCATGATTCATCTCCTCGAGAAAACGCAAAGTTTACCACTCCAAGGCAAGAGACTCGCGGGCTAAGTCAATACGCGGATTGCAGGGAGCAGAAAAATCAGGTGTGACCCAAAAAGCGCGGCGTCGCAATTCTCCTGCAATAAAAAGCCTGTGTGAGGACTCGTCTCACACAGGCTTTTCCAGATCGCGGCAGATTAAGCTGCTTCTGCCGTTCTAATCCTCGTTTCCGTTTCCATTCCCATTTCCGTTCCCGTGCTCATGCCCTCCGCCGCCATCGTGATCGTGTTTGAACTGGAACATATCGAACAGATCGCTCAGGGCCGGGCTGTTGAGCGGCACATACGGGTTATTCGGATGCGAGACCGGATTCGGGAAATTATCCCGGCTCCGCGCGGTAAGGGGTTGCAAGTTCCAATTGCGCTCGATGAATTTCAGAATCGAGACGTGATCGGCATAGGAGTGGTTAACGTGCCCGCCTTTGGTAAATGGCGAGACGATGATCAGCGGGATGCGCGGGCCGTCGCCAAAGAAGTCGAGCGGCTGAATGTAACCGGAATCGTAGAAGCCGCCGCCCTCGTCCAGCGTAATGATAAACGCCGTGCTGGCGAATAACTCTGGGTTGGCATTGAGTGCATCAATCGTTTTCTTCACCATGCCTTCGAAGAGATCGAACTTCGAAGACGCCGGGTGCCCGTCGAGGAGGCCATCCGGCTTCACAAACGACACGGCCGGCAATGTGCTGTTCGCAATGGCGGCGAAGAAATCCGTCGCGTCTTTGATATGAGCCGCGCGCTGTGCTGCGTTGCCCATGATCGCGTTTGTGTAGGATTCAAAGTTGCAGATGTTGCAGTAGGCTCGCCCGATCTGCACCGCCGGATCGGTGCTCGTGGGATCGTGCTGCAGCGCCACGGCGGCGTTGTATGCTCCGCCGTAATACGCCCACGAAATGCCCTTTTCATTCAGCGCCTCGCCCACGGTACGCACATTTACCGGCGGAATCGAACCGCCCTTGGCGATTCCTGCTGTATCCACTGCGCCGTCCGGCAGGAAGCCCGGGTTGTCGTTGTTGACCATGTAGAAGTGGTTCGGCTGGCAATTCGGTTCGGGATGATACGGCAGCGTTGCCAGGTACGTCGTGATAGCTGCGATACCGGGCTCCGACGGATCGCCGCACTCCGTGAAGTTTCCGTCAAAACCGATGTCCACCGTGTACTGGTTGTCTGAGCCTGCCAGCGGATCGGGATTGGCGATGTGAGATGGCGGCGTAGTCGGATTGCCCTTGCCGTCGCTCCAGAAGATAGCGTCGCCGCTGCCCAGCATCACATGGTTTGCGCCGGTGCCGCCCATGAACGACTGGTGGAAATTGTCGCTGATGGAATATTGGTCAGCGAGGCTCTTGAAAACAGGCACGTCGCCCTTCTGCATGTTGTAAAACGCCATCGAATTTCCGCCGCCGTTATCGTCCACTTCGTTGGCCACTGGAAAGCTGAACGGATCCACCTCGCTCGTATACGTGGTGATCACAAAAGGGTACAAATCGCTCAGGCAGCCCGAAGGATTCTGCGGCGTGGCATTGCTGATATTGCAGTCGGACTGTTGCCACATCTCGAACAGCCGGTGCGTGGAGTCACCGGTGTAGGAATCGTACGGGAGAGTAGCTCCCTCGAGCGGGAACGGCCCGTTCGGCAGATTGCTGAAGTTCTTGATGCGCGAATCGAAATCCGGGAGCTCCGCAGTTTGTGCCGCCCCCGATGCGCCGGTTGTCAGCAAATGCAGATCGCCCACTTCGAGCGATGGCTCGATTTCGGCCAGAAGAGTCGTGGAAGTTCCGGCAGGAAACGGTGGCGGCTCGCCAGTCGCGAGGCTGGGCGAGAAATTCAGAGTCGGCTCAGGCAGCGTGCTGTAGGGTGCCTTCTCGGTGCTGTCCAGGCTGATGAAATACTTCGTCTTGAACGGTGCGATAGCCTGAAATTGCGCCGCTTTGCCGAAATTCTTTCCGGGCGTTCCGTCTGCTTTGATGATCTCCTCGGAAAGCAGGTTCTTGATCGAATCCTTGCTTTGTGGAACGTATGTGGCGAACAAATGGTCGAAGGTGCGATTTTCTCCGATGAGTACGATCACGTGCTTGATGGGCGTTTCGGTCTCATGATGGTCTTTCTTGTCGTCGTCTTGGCCGGGGGTACGAGCGGAAACCGGACCCGCTGCGAACGGCGTAAGCGTGACGAAGAGCAGGCTCGCAATCGCGCGCTCTCGCCACGTCCTTCGAACAGACACACGTGCCATGTATTTCCTCCAATGTTGTAGTGAATGGGCAGGGCTGCTGCTAACGCTGCGCGAGAGACTGGCTGAAGGTTGTTACAATTCAATTACAGTACGGTAGAAGAATGATTTTTTTTGACGAGGTTTATCGCGAAACTTTGTGTGGTCTCGCTCCGCTTTCGAAGTCTCCGAAATGTTGTAACCAAGGCACTTCGTGGTACCAACATGCAACCTGAAGCACCTTCCCGTAGTCAAAGCTTGTTGTACGCTGCATAGGCGATAAAATTGGAATGGTGACCACTACCAACTCTGGTTTGCGCGCAAATCCCTCTCGTCGTCGCCGCGGCCAAGTCTTGCGCGGCTGCTGCCCGCTGCTGCTTTTCTCCCTTTGCATCCCGCTCGGTTTCGTTCCGTCGATGGCGTTCGCCCAATCTCAGCCGCCCGCCGTGCATCAATCGGGCGACGGAAGCGGCGTGGATACTGTCGCGGCGCCCGGCACAATCAGCGGCCAGATCGCGGATAAAAGCGGCGCTGCCATTGTCGGAGCGCACGTGAGACTTACGCTCGACGGCCAGTCTCCCACACAAGTATTCGTCGAAGTCGTCGCCGATAGTGATGGCCAGTTCACCTTCTCCAATATTCCTCCCGGCTCGTTTCAGCTCACAGTTTCCTCGCCCGGTTTCGCCACGCAAACGATTCCCGGCACCCTGCACGCAGGCGAAGTGGACGTCGTCCCCATGATCCGCTTGGAGCTCGCCACCGCCGTCACCGAAGTGCACGTGGCGGCTTCTACGGTAGAGGTAGCCGAAGCGCAGATTCAGGAGCAGGAAAAGCAGCGCGTACTCGGCGTCTTCCCGAATTTCTACGTCAGCTACGATCCCAGCGCCGTCGCGCTGCGCCCCCGGCAAAAATTTGAGCTGGCCTGGAAGACCACCATCGATCCCGTAACGTTTGCATTGATCGGCGCGGTGGCTGGTATTCAGCAATCGCAAAATACGTTAGGCGGATACGGCCAGGGCGCACAGGGTTACGCAAAGCGCTACGGCGCCGGTTATGCCGACTACGTCACCAGCACCTTCATCGGCGGCGCCATTCTGCCTTCGCTCTTGAAACAGGATCCGCGCTACTTCTATAAAGGAACGGGCAGCAAGCGCTCGCGGGCTCTTTACGCGATCTCCATGGCCGTCGTCTGCAAGGGTGACAACGGCCGCTGGCAGCCTGCCTATTCCGCGATTCTAGGTAGCCTCATCGCCGCCGGCATCTCCAACGCCTACTACCCCTCGCATGATCGCGGCGCAGCACTCACCTTTGAAAACACAGCTCTCGGCATCGGGACCACCGCTGCCGCCAACTTGTTCCAGGAATTCGTGGTCAAAAAAATCACCCCCAATCTCCCCAAGCACGACCCCGCGAATTCGACCCCCGCCACACCGTAGTTGCTGAACCGCGAGTTCCCGCCCCGAGTTTTCCGCAGCCATGCGTAGTTATACGGACTTACAGTCCCCTCGCACCCGCGCTACCATTTCCCGTTTTTATATGATGACGCGCACTTCACTATCGGCCGGAAGCACCCATCGGCACACGGGTGTGGCGCCCACCCGCCACGCCGACACCGCCGGATGGATGGCTAGCTAGAGATCCAACCAGTATCGTCGCCGTCAGCGAACGCGCAGCGTCGAAGAGCCTCTCTTTCGTGCGCTTTTAATTTACGGTTCTGCGATCAAATCTCCTCCCAACCTACTGCTTTTCAATCACATGCGAATTTCTAATCGGCGGTTAGAGGGGGGGTATGCCAATCACTTCCAGCGCAATGCCCCAGAGCTCGGAATTGCTGTTAGAATGCGCCCCCGTGCGAATCCTTCTGCTCACCATTCTTTTTGTTTCACCCGCCGCCGCTCAATCCTGGACCATCGAAACCACCGGCTGGGATTCGAATCTCCGCGCCGTCTCCGCCACTCACGCCCGCGATCCCGAGCGCCATCCTGCGCCCGTGATCTGGGCCTCAGGTTCGAACGGCCGCACGCTTCGATCCAATGACGGCGGCCAGCACTACACGCGCGGACTCATCAACGCCGTTCGGGCGCATTCGCTCGACCTGCGCGGCATTCAGGCCTTTAATGAAAAGCTGGCTTACGTCATGTCTAGCGGCCCGGGCAACATGTCGCGCATCTACAAAACCCACAACGGCGGCGAAACCTGGAAGCTCGAATTTTCCGGCATCGGCTCGCAATTTTTTCTCGATGCGCTCGCTTGCATCTCCGAAACGGAGTGCTTCGCGCTCAGCGATCCGGTCGACGGGAAATTCGTCCTCATCAGCACCACCGATGGCGAGCACTGGAAAGAACTCCCGCGCGACGCGATGCCCGCCGCGCTTCCCAACGAAGGCGCTTTCGCCGCGAGCAATTCCTGCCTTTTGATTTACGAGAAACGCGAAATCTATTTCGTCACCGGCGGCCCCGCCGCGCGGATGTTTCATTCGACCGATCTTGGCCGCACCTGGACGGTGACGGAAACGCCCATCGCAAAAGGCAATCCATCCTGGGGCGCGTTCTCGATCGCTCGGCTGGGAAATCTCCTTGTAGTCGTCGGCGGGGATTACAAAGATGATGAGGCCGCAAGACGCACCGCCGCTTACTCGCTCGACCAGGGCACCACCTGGAATCTCGCCACACGATCGCCGGGAGGCTTCCGCTCAGCGGTTGCGTTCCTGAATCGCGACACGCTTCTCACCGTCGGCACGGGCGGCGAGGACATCAGCACCGATCAGGGCGCGCACTGGACGCGGACCGACGACGTCAACCTCAATGCCATTGCTGTACTCGACGGCGCCGCCTGGGCCGTCGGCCCCAACGCCACCATCGTGCACCTGCCCGAGAAAGTGGGCGCAAACGGTGTCGGAACTGTGAAGGATGCGGGACGCGTTGCTCTAATCGGTGGGTGGGGTGGCGTGGGCGAGGGCGAGAACCACGCCGGCGAACAGGAGCGTGTCGAAGAAGTAGTTGATTCCCTCGATTTTCACCTGCGTGCTGGGATCGGCCAGGGTGGAGAACAGGATCGGCCCGTAGATAAAAATTACCAGCAGCACAATCCAGGCGCCGAGATAGGTAGCGGCAAGACGCGTCTTTTTGTTCAGCAGCATGGCCGCTCCGGCGAGTACAAGAATTGCGCCGGTGAGGTAGTTGATGAGCCGGGGGGCGGGAATCCAATCGGGCATTATTTTCTGGAGCGGAAGTCCGGGAACGCCCTGCGGATGCATGAAAAATTCGACGCCATAAAATATCGCGGTGGCGCCAACGACCACGCGGCCCAGGACTAGAAATATGCTTTTGGCGCGTCCCATCGTCTTGCCCGTCGTTGTACCTGTCGATGTGCCCGTCGATGTGACGGCCATCGCGCCCGCCGCGAGCAGCCAGGCGCCGGCGCCGAATGCCGTTTCGCGGACGGCCAGGATCCATCCAAACCTGTCCTTGGGATTTTCGAGAGCGCCGGGGATGTCCATCATCGCCACGAAACAAAACATGGCGATGCCGAACAGCAGCCCAGACCAGCGCACCAGAATCTTCGTGGCAATACTCAAAGACGCGGCGATCAACGCAAACCCGAAGAAATAAGCCCAAAACAGCGGCCAGGGCATGTAGGAGGGCACCATCGTCGCCAGGGCTTTTGCGGCCGCGAGATGCAGCGCCCCGAACACCGCCAAGGGCGCGGCAAAACACAAGTTGCCCAAGGCCACGACCTTGTCGAGGCCGCGAGCGTGCGCGATATCGTCGCGGGCAGCCCACAGCGCGACAAAGAAAATCAGGATGCCAGCCGCGCACATCGCGACCACTGTAGGAGAGGTGTCAAAGAGCGCAGCAAAGATAGTCAGTTGCATCTGCATGGCAAGCATACCTTGACCCGCTCCTGGCACACGTCCCCCCGGCTTCAGACTATACAACCAAGAGTAGGTGAGCAGATTTTTCAAAGAGAGCGCGAAGAAGGAGGCACAGAGGGGAGCGCAAGAAAGAGTCTTTGAGCCGGGCTGACTGAAGGTGACCTCTTCTCGACATATCAACCGAAATTAATGGGAAACGGGAGATGCTTGAATTGATTGTGTGGGTGTCGATAGGGTTTGGCGGTGGCGAGCGCGACGGTAATTGCCATTGATGAGGTGCGGCATCCGCAGGGGATGTGGGTGATGATATTGTCTTGCCGCTGAGGGCGTTGCACTTGAGCTTCGCGGGAAGAGGGAGGGGGGCTTGTAGGGAAATGGGCGGTGGTGAAGAAAATTTGAGTTATGTGGGTTTTGGGGTGGTGGCGGTGGTGGTGTTGGCGGTGGCGTCGGCGTTGATTTACCGGAAATATTTGCAGCATGAAACTGGGGAGCAGCGGGCGATTCGGTCGGCGCAGGGGATTGAGAGCCTGGAGGCGGTGTCGATTGGGGGGATCCGGCAGTGGGTAGAGGTGTGCGGGGAGAACGTGGAGAATCCGATTCTGCCTTTTATTCATGGCGGGCCGGGGATCGGATTCATTCCCATGGGAGCGAGATTTCAGGGGCCTTGGGAAAAGACGTTTACGGTGGTGCAGTGGGACCAGCGCGGGGCGGGGAATCGACGACCGGGAGCTGCAGCGGCGGACGATGAACGTGGCGCAGATGGAGCAGGACGCGTTGGATGTGGCGAATTTTGGCAGCGGTTTCATCGCGACAAGATTTTCGTGGTGGGGCATTCGTAGGGAAGCTTTGGGGGCTCGAGCTGGCGCACGAGCATCCCGAGGTGGTGTACGCGTATGTGGAGACGGGACAAGTGGTGGACATGCAGAAGAATGAAGCAACGGCCTATCGCGACGCGGTGGAAGCGGCGCGCCGAGCGAATAACCAGGAAGCTTTGAAGGACCTTGAACCGCTCGCGCCTTATCCGGGGCCGAGCATGAACATGCAGAAAGTGGGCACGGTACATGGCTGGGCGAGCCGGTTGCTGGGGCCAGCGGCGGGAAGCGTACGGGACTTCACGGACGTGCCAACGCTGCTGACGGCCGTGGTATCGGTGCCGGAATATTTGCTGGGCGATGAGGTGGGGTTTATTCGCGGGATGAATTCGTCGGCAGAAATTCTGCTGCCGCAGATCATGCAGGTGGAACTGTCGAAGCTGGGGACGAAGTTCGAGGTGCCGGTGCTGTTCTTGGAGGGGAGGCATGATCCGTTTTGCAGGCCGGAGCCGGTGGAGGAGTACGAGCAGGCGATTGAGGGGCCGCGGAAGGAGATGGTGTGATTCGAGGAGGCCGGGCACTTTCCGTTTTTCGAGAAGCCGGAGGAGTTTACCCAGATGCTAGCGGAGAAGGTGCGGCCGCTGGCGCCGTAATTTTAGTGACGCGCGTGCTATTGTAACGTGCGGCTGGCGCGGAAATTCAGGCCACGAGAAGGATAGCGATGAAATTCCAGGGATTCGATTTTCGGGTAGGGGTTGCGGTTGTGTTGGGAGCCGCGCTGGGGTTTGCGGTGATGTGCGGAAGTGCGCGAGCGCAGTCGAGCGCTAAGGATGACACTCGGGTGAATGACATGGCGGCGCAGTGGAAGGCGCCGGATGTGAACTTCGATTACGTGAAGCGCGTCGAGATGATACCGATGCGCGACGGAGTCAAACTGTACACGGTGATCGTGGTGCCGAAGGGCGCGTCGCACGCGCCAATGATTTTGACGCGCACACCGTACAACGCGGCCGGGCGGGCGCAGCGGCCGCATAATGCGGATTCGTCGTACATGGTGGACGAGTTGCCGCAGGGCGATGAGGTGTTCGTGAAGGCGGGGTACATTCGCGTGTTTCAGGACGTGCGCGGCAAGTATGGCTCAGAGGGAAATTACTTGATGACGCCGCCGCCGGTGGGCCTGTTGAATACGACTGGGACGGACGACACGACCGACGCGTACGACACGATTGACTGGCTGGTGAAAAACGTGCTGGAGTCAAATGGCAGAGTGGGGATGCTCGGCTCCTCATATGAAGGATTCACGGTGGTGATGGCGCTGATTCATCCGCATGCGGCGCTGAAGGTGGCTGCGCCGGAAAGTCCGATGGTGGACGGATGGATGGGCGATGACTGGTTTCACTACGGGGCGTTCCGGCAAAACAATCTCGATTACATGACACTCCAGACGACGAAACGCGGAGAAGGCCAGCCGATTCCGCGCATGACTAACGACGATTACACGAACCACCTGGCGCTCGGATCGGCGGGAGATTTCGGCGCCTATGGCGGATGCGATCAGCTTCCCTTCTGTAAGCTGATGGAGGCGCATCCGGCGTATGACGCGTTCTGGCAAGGGCAGGCGCTGGACAAGATCATGGCGAAGACGCCGCTGACAGTGCCGGTGATGTGGGAGCAGGGGCTCTGGGATCAGGAAGATATGTACGGCGGAATTCATGCATGGGCGGCGATGGAGCCGCAGGATAAGTTGAACGACAAGAATTTTCTGGTGATGGGCCCGTGGCGGCATAGCGGGGCGAACTACAACGGGTCGTCGCTGGGGCCGCTGATCTGGGACGGCGATACGGGGCTGCAATGGCGGCGGGACGTGCTGCTGCCATTTTTCAATCAGTATCTGGTTCCAGGCGCGCCGAAGGCGGATACGCCGCCTGTGTGGATTTACAACACAGGGGAAAATCATTGGGACAGATTCAAATCATGGCCGCTCGCTTGCGAGGAGGGCTGCGCGAATAAATCGAAGCCGCTTTATTTGCGAGCCAGTGGGGAATTATCGTTTGACGCGCCGGGGGCCGGTGGCACGCAGGGACCGGGAGTGGCTGGTCGCGAGTTCGACGAATATGTTTCCGATCCGGCGAATCCGGTGCCGTACCGGATGCGACCGGTGGTGCCGGAAGACGGCGACGCGTGGCGGCACTGGCTCGTGGACGATCAGCGATTCGTGGACGGGCGCACGGACGTGTTGACGTACGAGACTCCGGTGCTGACGGCGCCATTGCGCGTGAGCGGCGCGCCGGTGGTGAATCTGTACGCGTCAACGAGCGGCACCGACAGCGATTGGGCGGTGAAGTTGATTGACGTGTATCCCGGAACGGTGGGCCCGCAACCGGCGATGGGCGGCTACGAGCTGGCGATTTCGCTCGACATTTTCCGCGGGCGGTATCGCTGGAGCTTCGAGCATCCGGAGGCAATCGTGTCGGATAAGCCGTTGCTTTATCAATTTGCGCTGCCCACGGTGAATCATGTGTTTCTGCCGGGGCATCGCGTGATGGTACAGGTGCAGTCGACCCTGTTTCCGTTGTACGACCGGAACCCGCAGAAATTCGTGCCAAATATTTTCCACGCGAAGGGCGAGGATTATCAGAAGGCGACGCAGCGCGTGTGGCACGCGCCGGGCACGGCAAGTTTCATCAGCTTGCCGGTGGTGCCGTCGAAAGGAGCTGGTGACGATGGGCGGTAGCGAGTGATGTGAACGAGTTGGTGCGTTGGCGCAGGCCACGAAGTGGAAAGGGGCAGAGACCCTTCAGACTTCAGGGCAAGCAAGAGTGTCTGTGCCACTTAGCGGCGACGGCCGCCGCCACCGCCACTGGATGATCCGGCGCCGCCGCCGAAGCGACCGCCACCTCCGCCTCCGCCACCGAATCTTCCTCCGCCGCCGCTGCGATTTTGCTGATCGAGTTGGTTGCCGCGGGCGCGGGAGTTCGCGTCGTTGTTGAGTTGATTGCCGAGATTCGAGTTGCCGGAGTTGCCGGCTTCGCCTTCGCCATTGCGGCCCTGGCGATTGTTCGCTTCGGGAGTTTGCTGCGTCTGGTTCAGGTTGCCGCCAGCGGCTCCGTTGTTGGAGCTGCTGCCGCGCGAATTGGCGCCGGGTTGCTGGGTGCCGCTTGAGCCGGATTGGTTCTTGTTCGTGGCGCCACTTAGATTATTGTTGCTGTTGTTGGCGTTCTTGTTGGTGGCGCCGCTTAGATTCTGGTTGTTGCTGTTCTTCGTTTGCTGGATGCCGGTGGAGGGATCGACCGGTTGCCAGCCACCATCGCTCCACTTGCTCCAATCACCATTGGAATCTTTTTTGTAGACGTTGCCATCGGCGCCTGCGTAGACGTTATTGTTGTTCGCGTCTTTTGCGACGAAGCCGCTGTTGCCGTTCTTGGTGTTGAAGCCCGCGCCTTCGCTGCCCTTCGAGGTTTGAAATCCGGCGACAGTGCCGTTCGCGTTGGAGTAGTGGCCTGCCTGGGCCCAGTTGTTGCCGTTCTGCACGACGGTGTTGCCCCACTGCGCGTACTGATTGTGTCCCTGTGAGGTGGCCGCGTACGTGCCGGTCCATGGATTATAGGTTTGCGCGTAGGTGTGGCCGCCGTAGGCGTTCTGGTAGGTGACGGCGCGGCCGTAGTTTCCCGTGGTGGGGTTGTACCATGCGGCGGTGCCGGCGGAAGCATAAGGACCATAGACGGTGTGCGCGACGCCATACGTGCCGGTGTAGGGATTGTAAAAGCTCGCGGCTCCGTAGGTGTAAGGATACGGATAGTAGATCGGGTAGCGCGGGCCGTAATAAATGTAAGGTGGGTAGTAATAGCCGGTGCCGTAGACGACGCAGGCGCCGACGGCCATGCCCAGGACGAAGACGCCCAGGTAGCCGCTGGTGTAGCTGGTTTGCACGGTGGTTGGTGTGGGATTGGAGACGACGACATAGGTGACGTTGTAGACGGGCGAGGCGGGCGGAATCGTGTATATGACGGCGGGAATCGTGTCGGCCGTTTTCCACGGGCCGCTGGGAGAAACGGAAACGAACCAGATGGCCTGGTAGCAGAGGTAGTAGGCGTTGCCAACGCGAATCACTTTGTTCTGCGTGTTCACGGCGTAGTACATCGTGGTGCCTTCGATGGCGACGAATTGCGGCTCGCCTGCGTAGATGACTTTCACGCTGGATTCGGCGGCGGCGCGGTTCACGACGGCGGTGGTGGGAACTTGCGCGAGGAGCACGGCGTCACTTGCTTCCTGCGTTCCGGGAACGGCGACGAGAGCATTCGAGTAAGGCTTGCCGGGTGAGATTCGCGCAAAGTCGGCGGGTAGATCGTTGCCGGCGTAAACCCAGGGCGCGTTGATATTTCCGGCGCGGAACCAGCGGCCGGAAAGCAGCGCGTAGATCTGATTATCCGGCTTGTGGAGAAATACCTGGTCTTCGGTGTTGGTGGCGTAGGAGAGGCTGGTGCCGGGAATCGGCGACCAGACAGGAGCGCCGCGAAAGACGATGAGTTCGGAGGGCTTCGCGGTGAAAAAGACTTTGGGAGCGGCACCGGCGGCAGGCGGCGGCACGACTTTTTTCACGCCGCTCCAATTCTGATCGGCGGGAAGGTTCGACAAGTCCGCGGGAAGTTTCATGGTGCCGGTCCAAGGACCTTCGACATCTTTCGACTTCAGCCAGCTTTTGCCGCTTAGCAGGTAATAATCTGAGCCGTCGTAGAAAAGATCCCAGTTTGTGTTGACGACATATTGCAGCTTGAGTCCCTGAATGGGCGCGAGGATGGGCTTGCCGTCAACCATCAGAACGATGGCAGGGCTGGTGCTGGCGAAAATGGAAGGGACTTGCGTGCTGAGCGCAGCGGAGGGCGCAGGCGAATTCACCTTTTCGAGGCTGGCGATCATGTGGTTGAGCGAAGTGTTGAAGGTGATCGTGGGATAGACGTGGCTGATTTTTTCCTGCACGGCGGCTTGTTGGGCGGGCTCGAGGGATGGGAAGCGAGAGCTGATGACGTGAATATCGCTGACGTAGACGGAGCGGGTGGCGACGTCGGCTTGCGTTTCCGCGCTCCAGGAAATTACACCGAGAAACTGTTTTCCGTCTTTCGGCGTAATCGCGACGGCCGTATCGGCGGTGAGGTTGCGGTATTTTTCCCAGGATTTGAGCTGAGGCTGATAGACGGTGATCTGTGTGCCGTCCTTTTCGAACGTTTTCGGCCAGGCGGTGCCGAGAGGCGCGGAGGCTTCCGCAGCCGCGGCCGCGGGAAGGGCGGGGGCAGCGTGGACGACGCCGGCGCCTGGAAGGGGCGCGATGGGAATCGTTCCCAGCAAGAGGCAGGTAATAGTCACAAAGACCAAAACCGCTTTCATGATTCGCATTTCATTTCCTCGCGGATAATTTTTTCGAGTTGCTGGGCGCGATGGGACGCGCGGAATCCTGCGCGTGCTTGTCGCTGGCCCATAATGTTGGATTGAATCGGCGGCATTCTACATCAAATGGCCGGCGGGTTAGGAGAATAGTGCCGGAGCGGGAGAGTGCAGCCCTCTGATTGCGCAGCGCACGAATGCAGGGGTGTTTGCCAGCTCTTTGAGTGGGCGAGCTGTGCCGGCGGTCGTTCGGGCACGGCGTGCCGTGCTCCTACTGAAGAAGCGAAATGGGTCGCGAGGTAGATGACAACTTACAGAGGCGTGTAGTAGCGGGCGCCAGCGCAGGAGCGGCAGAGGGTGCGGCCGTTGGCGGTGACTTCGCGTTTGAAATTGATGCCTTCGCCGCACTCGGCGCAGACGACACGCGGGCCTTTGAAGCCGGGGAGATCTTCGGAGGGGACTTCGACGCGAACCCACTGCTTGTCGAATAACTGCTCGTCGGGAATGACGCGATAGGCTTGCTGTTGTCCTTTTTCTTTTTCGAGAGCGGGGAACATTTCATTGGCGCGTTTTTTGGAATCTTCGCGGGCGACGATGCGGATGGCGCGGCCGGTTTCGAGGTCGACGAAGGTGGCGGCGACTTTTCCCCAGTCGAGGAATTTGAGAGCGCGCTTGCCGAGACGGCAATTGGCGACGAGCGCGACGGCGTCCGTCATGCAGCGATCGATTTCGACGTAAGTGACGATGCGCTTGCGCTCGCGGATGGGATCTTCGATGCCGAGTTCGCGAAGGCCGAGCATGGCGAGGCGGACGCCGAGGACCTGTCCGGCGCAGATGTGGCCGTGGGCGACGGTGGCGTCTTGGAGGTATTGGTCGAGGGTTTTCATGGGCGGCGGAGGATTGATTATAGACGAAAGGCGCACAGACAGGAGCGTCTGTGCCGGTGGGGGCTGGATGTTACCGCGTACGGCACGCACGAGTTTTCTTGTACGCTACGCTGGAAGAGAGATCCTTCGACTGCGCCGCGCGCTCGCGGGATTGCGGTGGGAAAATTCTGGCGCGCAGCTCCGCTCAGGAGGACAGGTAAGAGCGAAGGCAGCGGGCGAGGAAGAGAGATCCTTCAGGGCGGGCATCCTGATCGGATGCCTTCAGGATGACAGGGTGCGACAGCTAGCCAAGTGAAGCAGCTTGGGTGGAGCTACTTGGAGCGGAGGCGGTGGAGCAGAAATGCCCCGACGGTGACTGCGATCGCTAAGGCCAGGAGTGAGCCGTCGCGCAGAAGCGTCATGGGTCCCAGGCGTTCGCCTGGGCCGAAGCAGCCGCAATTTATTTCGAGGCCGAGGAAATAGGAGCGGACCATTACAGCGAAGAATACTGTGAGAAGCAGAGTGGTGACCAGAGCTGCGTAGCGAAGAGCGATGCCGCTCAGGAGCCAGAGGCCGACGAAAAGTTCGAAGGGCGGGAGGAAGTGGGCGGCGGGGCTGACGATCGCGGGCGGGAGGAGTTGGTAGGAATCGACCTGCATGGCGAACATGGAGAGAGAGACGCGCATCGAGCCCATGGACCAAGGGACCGCCGCTTGTGGTTTTAGTTTTGCGTAAGCGGCGACGATAAAGATTGCGGCGAGCGCGATGCGGCCGATGGTTAGGAGGATTTTCGCGGTGGTTTGTCGCGACGTGTCAGTCATGTCTGGTCGGAAGGCGTTTCAATTTTGATGCGCCGGAAACTTCAGGGGCTAAAGCCCCTGCTCCTCGTATTGGTTTATTTCGCCGCTGAAGGGGCGACCCACAAAAAGCAGCACTCAGCGGCTAAAAGCCGCATCGCCTTCGAAAGGTTCTCGGCACGGCTGACGCAAACCAGAACTCAAAGACGTAACCCGTTTCTCGACGTGCGCCCTGAGCTACTGCGCCATGAGCGAATCGAGATATTGCTTCATGATGGGCCAGGTAAAGATCCCGGACATGGGCGGGTAGCGCTGGCCTTTATATGTAATGACGATGGTCGGCGTGGAATTGACCGGGACCTGCCTTCCCAAAGATTGATCTTGCTGAATGAAGGAGTCGAGCTCGCAGGCGTGGCCGGCCGCTGCGCCGCCAGTATTGCCGGGAGTTTGCGTCAGGCAGCCTGTGACCAATTTTTGCACGCGCTTAAAGTCAATTGGGCCCAGGGCTGTCGAGATGTACTGCTCCATGCTTCCATCTTTCGTCCATTTGTCCTGATTGTCGAAGAGGGCGGCGTCGACGGTTTCAAATCTGCCGATGCGAGCGGCGGCATTGGCCCAACGCGCGGCGTCCATTGAGTACGGGTGCATGGGCAGAGGAAAATCGCGATGAACGAGGTAGACCTTTCCGTTGGCTACATAGTCGTTGATCATGTAGCGCAGGGTATTTTCGAAGAACGAGCGGCAAGCGGGACACTGATAGTCGCTGAAAACTTCCATGGTGATGGGCGCAGACTTGGTCCCGATGGTTTTGATGGGCGCCGGGAGGGTTTCGTCAGCGGCCGGCTTTGCGTGCGGTTTCGCGCTGACGGTCTTGGTTTGCGCGCGACTCGCGAGGGGGAAAATCAGCAATAGTGCGATCAGTGGCAGTGCGTGCGATCGAGCCCACCGCCTTGGATGAATTCGAAAATTCAACTTAGCCTCCTCGCGTTACCCGCGTTTAACGCCAATTGCTTCAGAATTAGATTTGAATCTCCATTGTAGACCGAATTAGTGCGCCTTTGAACTGAGCGGTGTACTCGCGGTGCCCAGGTGCAAAGTGGGTGGTTAATTGACTGGCAATAGGATGCAGAGCGCGCAGGGTTGGTTCGATTTGGAATTGACGCCCTAGGGCGCAAAGGCGCACAGACAAGAGTGTCTGTGCCACTGAACGCAAACCAAAGCTGGCGGCATTGAGGTGAATGGCCAAGGCCGCGCATGGCGCGTTAGAGCAAGGCGGCGGTGCCCCCGAAGAGCTGCTCGTTCTATTGGAGAGCTATTTTGCCTATTAGGATTCTAAGGCTATTAGATGCAGTAGAATACTGACGCATAGATAATTTGACAATATAACACTCAACGTGTATTATGTGGCCTGCTTTGGCTGGCACGTTGCAGATTGAGGCGAGCGGAAAGCACTAGGAGCGATTTTATGAGCAAGATTATAGGTATTGACCTGGGTACGACCAACTCGGTGGTGGCCGTGATGCAGGGAGGCGAACCAACCGTCATCCCGAACCAGGAAGGGGCGCGGACGACCCCCTCAGTGGTAGCGATTACGAAAAGCGGAGAGCGCCTGGTGGGCCAGGTGGCCAAGCGGCAGGCGATCACGAACCCTGAGAACACCGTTTATTCGATCAAGCGGTTCATGGGCCGGCGCTTTGATGAAGTGACCGAAGAAGCGAAGCGTGTGCCGTACAAAGTGGTGAAAGGGCCGAACGACGACGTGCGCATCGATATTTCCGGGAAGGTGTACACCCCGCCCGAAATCTCGGCGATGATTCTTCAGAAGCTGAAGACAGCGGCAGAGGATTTTCTCGGCGAGAAGGTGACGAAGGTGGTGATCACCGTTCCGGCGTATTTCAACGACAGCCAGCGGCAAGCGACGAAACAGGCCGGCGAGATTGCGGGCATGGAAGTGGCGCGGATCATCAACGAGCCAACGGCGGCTGCGCTTGCATACGGCTTGGACAAGAAGAAGGACGAGACGATCGCCGTGTATGACTTGGGCGGCGGAACGTTCGACATTTCGATTCTCGAAGTGGGCGAAGGCGTGGTGGAGGTGAAGTCGACAAACGGCGATACGCACCTGGGCGGCGACGATATCGACCAGCGCATCGTGGATTGGATTGTTTCTGAGTTTAAGAAGGAGCAGGGCATTGACCTAGGCAAGGATCGCATGGCGATCCAGCGGCTGAAGGAAGCGGCGGAGAAAGCCAAGATCGAACTGTCGCAGGTGATGGAGACGGAGATTAATTTGCCGTTCGTCACCGCGAATGAATCCGGGCCAAAGCACCTGCAATTGAAACTGACCCGCGCAAAGCTCGAGCAATTGATGGAAGACCTGCTCCAGCGGACGGTTGGTCCGGTGAAGCAGGCTCTGAGCGATGCAGGAATCACGGCGGACAAAATCGACGAGGTGGTGCTCGTGGGCGGTTCGACGCGAATTCCGCGCGTGGTGGACATCGTCAAGAACCTCTTCAACGGGAAAGAGCCGCACAAGGGCGTGAACCCGGATGAAGTGGTGGCCGTAGGCGCGGCAATTCAAGGCGGCGTGCTGGCGGGCGAGGTGAAGGACATCCTGTTGCTCGACGTGACGCCGCTTTCGCTGGGCGTTGAAACGCTCGGCGGCGTGATGACCACTTTGATTCCGCGAAACACGACGATTCCCACGCGCAAGTCGGAAGTATTTTCGACGGCAGCGGATAACCAGACGTCGGTGGAAATCCACGTACTGCAGGGCGAACGCCCGGTGGCGAGCGGCAACCGGTCGCTGGGGAAATTCCATCTGATCGGAATTCCGCCGGCGCCGCGCGGCGTGCCGCAGGTGGAAGTGACGTTTGACATTGATGCGAACGGCATCTTGAACGTCTCGGCCAAGGATATGGCCACGAACAAGGAGCAGAAGATCACGATCACCGCTTCGACCGGATTGAGCAAGGAAGAGGCGGAACGCATGAAGAAGGAAGCGGATGCGCATGCGACGGAGGACAAGGCGCGGCTTTCGGAAGTGGAGGCGCGGAACCGGCTGGATAGCCTTGTCTACCAGACCGAGAAGCTGGTGAAGGAGAACCGCGACAAGTTAGCCGAGGCGGATGCGAAGTCGGCGGAGGAAGCCATCGAAGAGGCGCGACGAGCGTTGAACGAAGGCGGACTCGACCGGTTGAACGGAGCCGCGGAAAAGCTGACCAAGGTTTCGCACACGATTGCGGAGACGATGTACAAGGCGCAGCAAGCGGCGGGAAGCGCGGCCGGCGCGGGTGCCGGGGCTCCGGGTGCGGGTCAAGGTCAAGGCGGGAGCGGCGGACCGAGCGGATCCTCGGGCAGCGGACAAGGCGATGTGGTGGACGCCGAGTTCGTAGACGTGGACGACTCGAAGAAGCCGAACTAAGAGCGGGCTCTTCGCGGCGGTTGAAGTTGAGAAGAGACAACTGAACGAAGTAATCGGGGCGGGAGCTGGCGCGAGCAAGCCCCGCCCGTTTTGCTGTGCGAGCGTTAATAGAGCGGCATTTTTAGGAGAGCACGTTGACGACGAGCGGGATTCGGCGGGCCAGTGCGCCGCAGGCGGTGACGAAGGTTCGCGATAATTATTTTCTGATTCAGGTGTCAATTACCGAGACGCCGAGTGCGGACTGGCGGCGGCTTTTTTACGACGCGCAGGGGCAGGATGTGCCGCCGGATTTTGCGCCGCGTTCGATTGAGATCACCGGAACGTTTTTGAGGTTCAAGGCGGACCCCGCCACAGTGAAAGAGAAGATTGCGATTCTGGATCGCTGGATTGGGAAGGCGAGCCAGAAAGAAGGGGCGATGGCGGGACGTACAGAAGTACAGCGCCAAAAGCAGGAAGAGGCCGCGCGTGAGGCGCAGGAATTGGCTGAATGGAACGCGCGCTGGGCGAAACTTTAGGGATCAGCAAGAGTCAGAATGGCTACGACTACCAAGCAAGACTATTACGAACTGCTGGGCGTGCCGCGCAAGGCTTCGGTGAAAGAAATTCGCGGGGCGTATCGCAAGCTCGCGCGCAAATATCATCCCGATCTGAATCCGGGCGACAAGTCGGCGGAAGAAAAATTCAAGCAGATACAGGAAGCGTACGACGTTCTGTCGGACACGAAGAAACGGCAGATGTACGACCAGTTTGGATTCAACGTGCCGGGGCAGGGAGGAGTGCCGCCACAAGGAGCAGGTTACGGCGGAGCGCCTGAAGATATTCATTTTGATTTCGGCGGATTTGATTTTGGCGGAGGCGCGAGTGGAGCGGGGACGGGCGGTGGAGGGACGAGTTTCCGCGATTTGTTCAGCCAATTCTTCCGCAGCCAGAATGCCGCGCAGCAGGCAGCTGAGGAAGAGCCGGGCACCGATCTGGAATATCAGATCGACATTAGCTTTGCCGAGGCGATGCGCGGGACGGTGAAGAAGTTGAGTTTCACCCGACTGGATGTGTGCAATGTGTGTCACGGAAGCGGCGTGGAGCCGGGCGAGGCGAAGATTTGTCCCACATGCGGCGGGACGGGGCATGTGACGCAGACGAGCGGAAAGATGCGTTTTCAGGTGAATTGTTCGCGATGCGGCGGGACAGGCCGGTTGCACACGATTTGCAAGAATTGCGGCGGCGAAGGGCGCGTGCCGAAGATGGAGACGCTGGACGTGCGGATTCCGCCGGGCGCGCATACCGGTTCACGCGTGCGCGTGGCCGGGTATGGAAATGCCGGGACGAATGGCGGGCCTCCGGGCGATCTTTACATCATCACGCGCGTGCAGCCACATCCGTTTTTTGACCGGCGCGGAGACGATTTGTATACGGCGGTGCCGGTGACGGTGACGGAAGCGTCGCTGGGAGCGAAGGTTGAAGTGCCGACGATTGACGGGCGGTCGCAGGTGCGAATTCCACCGGGAACGAACAGCGGGAAGAAATTGCGGTTGCGCGAGAAGGGCGCGCCGTCGTCGCGTCAACCCGGAAAGCGCGGCGATCAGATTATTGAAGTGCAGGTGGTGGTGCCTAAGCCGGAGGATGAGAGGGTGCGGAATCTCTTGAAGGAGTTGAGCAGGATCGACCCTGAGGATCCGCGCAAGGAATTGTTTGCAAAGGCGGCTGTGTAACGAATCGGAATTGCAAGAGCAAGGAGCAGTGAAATGGCAGGGCGGCCGAGGAAGAGAGCGAAAGCAGGTTACATGATCAGCGCGGTGGCGGAGTTGTACCGGGTGCACCCGCAGACGCTGCGGCTCTATGAGCGGGTGGGGTTGCTGAAGCCGTCGCGTTCGCAGGGAAATACGCGGCTTTACACCGATGGCGATCTGGAGAGGCTGGAAGTGATTTTGAATTTGACGCGCGAACTGGGCGTGAACCTGGCGGGCATTGAGATCATTTTGAATATGCGCGATAAGATGGGCGAAATGCAGGTGCAGATGGAAGCGTTCATACAGTTTGTGCGCGGCGAGATGGCGCGGGGATTTGCAGCGGCGGATGAACGGAAAATTCGCAATGCGATCGTGCGGTTGGCGCCGCGTCCGGCGATCAAAGTGGAGAAGTAGTGATCGGACGGCATCCCGGGAAGTTCATCCCCCGTTTCTTTCCACAGAATTGATTTCTTCCACAGGGGCGAGTGTGCTTGCGCGAGGCGTACGCGGCGCATATTCTTCTTAGCGATGGCACGAGTGGATTGTCCTGACTGTCAGGGAAGCGGCTGGAAGGTTGTGGAGCGGACGGCGCCGGGAGCGCAGCCTGTGGCGCCGGATCAGCCGGATTCCGGCGCTGCTGAGCCGAAAATGGTGTGGGCCGTTCCTTGTGATTGCACGAAGAGCGAACAGCCTGACCGGGCGCTGGCGCGTGCGCGCATTCCGGAACGTTACCGGCACTGCGATTTCGAAAACTTCGAGACTGACAATGAAATCGAAAATGTAGCGCGCGAGCAGCTGCAGGTGTGGAATCGGAGCCTGGCGCAGGCAAAGCTTGTGGTGCAGCGTTTTGCTGAGGAATTTCCGTGTGCCTCCGGCAATGAGAACGGCTTGCTACTGATGGGTCCGTGCGGCGCGGGGAAGACGCATCTGGCGGTATCCGCCCTCAAGCAGATCGTTTCGCGCGGCCACGCAGGAATCTTCTACGACTACCGGGACCTGCTGAAGCAAATCCAGGACAGCTACAACGCTGAAAGCCAATCGACGGAATTAAGCGTGCTCGAACCCGTATTAAGGGCCGAACTTCTCGTGCTCGACGACGTGGGATCGAGCAAGCCATCGCTTTGGGCGCTCGAGACAGTGGGGCATGTGCTCAATACCCGATACAACGAAAAACGCGTGACGGTGATTACGACAAACTATCTGGATACCGATCCGATAGGGGGTGCAGCGCAGCGGGTGGCTGGGATGCGCGGACCGTCGATTGAAGACTCGCTTACCGAGCGAGTGGGGAAACGGATTCGCTCACGGCTGTATGAGATGTGCCGCACCGTAGAAATTTCCGCGCCTGATTACCGCAAGGAGATTCGTAACATAAGCCGCGCCGAGGTCTGAGACGTCACCGAGACAGATATTTAATCATTTGACAGGATCCTAGACTGGAGCACGGGGCAGAGCGAGATGTTTTTGAGTTCGCGTACCCGCGCAGGCATCGAAGACGTCCTAATAAATCATTCATACAATGCTTGGTAGCGGCGTCGTAGGATTTTAGCGTTTTGTTGACAAGCCGCAAACCGGACGCGTATTATCGCTGCGATACAGCGTTTCTGGCGCGGACGCTGTTCCCCTTCATTGCTCGAAACCCAGCTGGGTGAGTCACCGAGGTCAAACTCTCGGCAGGCAATGAACGAATCCGCATGGAGGCCGCTCTCAATGTCACCCGAACACGACAATAATCTTCAACCGACCCTGGAAATGTCAGCGCCTGAATCTACGTCGGACCCGCCGCCAGCCGCGGCGTCCCAGGCCAAGACATCTCAGGGAACCGGCGCTGCCACAGCAGCAGCGCGCGCGCTTGACTCTGCGCCGAGCACTCCAGCGGTCGAAGAAAGTGCGGGGATAAGTGCGTCCGTTGACGGACACGGAGCGGGCGGAACGGCCACACCAGTAAGCGGAACAGAAGATAACGCGACCGAATCGGCCGTGAAGCATGAAGGTAACACCGAAACGAAGAGCGCGGCCCAGCAGGAGCGAGTTGGGGCAGAGACAGATGAAGTGGAAACCGCGGACAGTGGCGAGACGATGGACCAGTTGCTCGATCAGTTCCTGACGCCGGAGCCAGCGGTAACGGAAGGCGAGATTTTCGACGGGCGGGTGCTGGCGGTTACTGATGCGGGCGTGATCGTGGATGTGGGTGGCAAGTTTGAAGGATTGGTGCCCGCGCAGGAGTTCGCAGAGTCAGGCTCGGCGATTGAATTTGGGCCGGGGCAGACGATTGAAGTCGAGCGGCTGCACGAATACAAGGATGGTTACGTACTGCTGTCGCATGTGCGGGCGCACCGGCGGCGGGTGTGGGAGCGCATTGAAAAGTCGTACCGGCAACATTCAGACATCAAGGGCAAAGTATCCGAGCGGATTAAGGGCGGCCTGGTAGTCGACATCGGCGTGCGGGCATTCTTGCCAGCTTCGCAGATCGAATTGCGGCCAGTGCACGACCTGGAAGGATGGAAAGACCGCGAAATCGAAGTACGCGTGCTGAAGCTGAATCGCAAACGCGGCAACGTGGTGGTGAGCCGGCGGGCGATTCTCGAAGAGGAGCAGAAAGCGAAGCGCGAAGCTTTGCTGGCGACAATGTCGGACGGCGCGGTGGTCACCGGACGCGTGAAGAATGTAACCGACTACGGAGTGTTCGTTGATTTGGGAGGCATCGATGGCTTACTGCACGTGAGCGATCTGGTGTGGGGCCGCGTGCCGCATCCGTCTTCGGTGGTCCAAGCGGGCGAAGAAATTCAAGTTCAGATCCTGAAATTCGACAAGGAAAAACAGCGCATCTCATTGGGACGGAAGCAATTGCTTCCCGATCCGTGGGCCACGGTGCCCGAGCGTTTTCCGGTGGGGACGCGAGTAAGAGGCAAGATCGTGGGCGTAACGGATTACGGCGCGTTCGTGCAAATCGAGCCGGGCGTAGAAGGGCTTGTGCACGTGAGCGAAATGAGCTGGTCAAAGCGCGCCAAGCACCCATCGAAGATCGTGAAAGTGGGAGACGAGGCGGAAGTTGTGGTGCTCGACGTGAAAACGGATCAGCGGCGGATTTCCCTGGGACTGAAGCAGACGCAAGCCGATCCATGGGAAGCGGCCGCGGAGAAATATCCGGTGGGAACGATGATCAGCGGCCGCGTGCGAAATCTGGCTGATTTTGGCGCGTTCGTCGAAATCGAAGAGGGCATGGAGGGTTTGATCCACATCAGCGATGTAAGCTGGACGGAGCGAATCAAGCACCCCAGTGAAAAGTTCAAGAAGGGTGACACGATACAAGCGAAAGTCCTGAAAGTGGATTCGCAAAATCGCCGGCTCTCGCTGGGAATCAAGCAGGTGAATGACATCTGGGCGAACTGGTTTGGCGAGCACAAAATCGGCGACCTGATCAAGGGAAAAGTGGCGCGAGCTACCGATTTCGGCGCGTTTGTCGAATTGTCCGACGGGATTGAAGCACTTTGCCACGTTTCGGAGATTGAAGCGCGTCGCCCGAAAGGTGATCGGGACAAGGAACGCGAAAAGGGTTCACGCGGCGCTCGCGTGACGGCCGTATTGACGCCTGGCCAGGAATACGAATTCAAAGTTCTGCGGCTCGAGCCCGAACAACACAAGATCAGCCTGAGTTACCGGGCAGCGCAGAAACAGGCGGAGAAGCAGGAGATTGATTCTTTTCGCGCGACAAAGTCGCCGAAATCGTCACCCACGGCGACGATCGGTGACGCGATTCTGGCCAAGCGGCAAGCAAATTAGGTTTGATCCCTGAACACGTTGAAGGCGAGAGTATTAGTCTCTTCCCTGTGGCTGGGTTGCCGTTGTTTTTCCCTAAATGAAATTCGTTTACCTCGACGTAATTTGATGATATGCAAAGGTATGCGGCGCCCCACCCCAGCTCAGAATAGGCCAGTCGCCCAGAAATATTGAGGAGGAGGCTCGTCCCCATGGCAGAAGCTGCGGGAATCCACGAAAACAAAGAACATACGATGACGAAGGCGGAGCTCGTGGAAGAAGTAACTCGCGTCACGGAGCTACCGCGAAAAGAATCGGAAGCCGTGGTCGAGACGATATTCGACAGCATCATCGCTGCGCTGCAGGCCGACGATAAGATAGAAATCCGAGGCTTCGGAAGTTTTCGAACCCGGCAACGCCGGGGCCGCACAGGGCGAAATCCGAAGACGGGCGCGAAAGTGGAAGTGCCGCCGAAGAAAATTCCTTACTTCAAGCCGAGCAAAGAGCTAAAAGATTACGTGAATCACCCGCGAGCGGCGGGCCCGTCCGAATCCGGCGCGCAGAGCTAAGAAGGATGGATTATCTCTGGACGCCGTGGCGATACCGGTATATCGCCGACACGGGGAAGGATACCGGATGTATTTTTTGCGATGCGCTGGCTGCCAATGATGACGAAAAGAGCCAAATCGTATTCCGCGGCGCGACTTGTTTCGTAATCCTCAATCGTTATCCTTACACCTCCGGCCACGTGATGGTTGTTCCCTATACCCACGTCGCGGATCTTTCGGCGGCAGAGCCTGAGACGCTGGCCGAGATGATGCGAATCGCGCAACGCGTTCAGGTGACCTTGAAGAAAACCTATCATCCCGATGGATTCAATCTGGGGATGAACCTTGGGCGAGCGGCTGGAGCCGGCGTCACGGGACATCTGCACATGCATGTGCTGCCGCGGTGGTCGGGCGACGCAAATTTCATGACGGTGGTCGGTGAGACGCGAGTTGAGCCGGAAGAATTGACTACGACGTATGAAAAACTCCGAAAGGCCCTGAACGGATAACCCCATGGAAACCGTAGATCGAGAACAGCTGTTGCGATTGTTGAGTGCTTCACGCAAGAAGCTTTTGGAATCAACCGAAGGGCTTACGGAGGAGCAGGCGAAGATGCGTCCGACGGAGGATCGCTGGACGGTTCTCGAGTGCGTCGAGCATGTGGGACTGGTTGAGGATGTAATGTTCTCGGCCGTGACGACGAAGATGGTGCCGGAAGAGCCGCCTGCCGATCGCAGCCGCGAACAAGAGATCATCCGCCGCGCGACGAATCGCAGTCGAAAAATCGAGGCGCCGGAAACCGTGACGCCGGGCGGAAAATTTGCGACGCTCAAAGAAGCGCTGGAGCACTTTGAGCGAAGCCGGGCGCGCACGATTGAGTACGTGGAGAGCTGCGATAGCGATTTGCGCGCGGTAGCAGCCACTCACCCTGTCCTGGGGAAGGCCACCGGACAGGAATTCATGCTTATCCTCGCGTTACATCCGGCGCGGCACGCTTTGCAGATTCTCGAGCTGCGCGAGGCTCTTGGGCTGGATTAAGCGATCAAATTTCTTTCAAAGACCTGAAGTCAGACCTCGAACACAACGTCAACGTACCCTCGGGCTAAATGCTCCTTGAGTTACTTAACTCCGCTTATGACACTTGGCATTGTCCCGCTGCTTCCGCGTTGCCAGTTGCCACGAGCGCAGCTTCGATACCAGCTGCGACCTCTGCCGCAACAAGGTAGAGAACTAGTTCCTCTGCTGCTTCATTTCTCCTTTCTTATTTGCCCCGCACGGCCTAAAATTTCTTTCTTGTTTTGTGTCAAAGAACGATACATGAGGACCTAATTTGAACCTGGAACTTACCGACGAGCAGCAGCTCCTGCAGAAGAGCGTACGTGAATTTGCGGAGGCGGAAGTGAAGCCTCTGGCGAAGGAAATCGACGAGACCGGGAGATTTCCGCGCGACACGTTCAAAAAAGCGGCAGAGCTGGGGTTGACGGGCGTAGCGCTGCCTGAGAATTACGGCGGCGCGGAAATGGATCACATCAGCTACACAATCGTGATCGAGGAAATAGCGCGTGTGTGCGCTTCGACGAGCGTGATCCTGTCTGTGCAGAATTCGCTGTATTGCGATCCTATTTATCGCTTCGGGACCGAAGAGCAGAAACAGAAATTCCTGGTGCCTTTTGCGCGCGGTGAAAAGATAGGTTGCTACGCGCTTACCGAGCCGCAAACCGGATCGAATGCCGCGGCGCTTCAGACGAAAGCGGTTCGCAAGGGCGATACTTACGTAATCAACGGCACCAAGGCGTGGATCACTAACGGGGGCGCGGCAGATGCGGCGATTGCGTATGTGAACACGCAGCCGGAGAAGGGCGAGAAGGGAATTACAGCGCTGGTGGTCGAGAAAGGCACGCCGGGATTCAGCGTCGGAAAAGAGGAGAAAAAACTCGGAATTCACGGTACAGCGTGCACCGAACTGGTGTTCAGCGATTGCGTCGTACCGGCGTCGAATCGAATCGGGGAGGAAGGCGAGGGTTACAAAGTGGCGCTCTCGACGCTTGATGGTGGACGCATTGGCATCGCAGCTCAGGCTACGGGCATTGCGCAGGGAGCATTCGAAGCGGCGCTTTCCTACGCGCAGCAGCGGCAGGCGTTTGGCCATCCGATCGCAGATTTTCAGGCGATTCAGTTCATGCTGGCAGACATGGCCACGGAAATTGACGCGGCGCGGCTGCTAGCGCGGCGTGCAGCCTGGAAGCAGGATTCAGGCGCGCGCTTTTCGATGGAAGCGGCGATTGCGAAATTATTCGCGAGCGAAATGTCCACGCGCGTGGCGCATAAAGCGATCCAGATTCACGGAGGCTACGGGTACAGCAGCGAGTATCCCGTGGAGCGTGCGTATCGCGATGCGCGCATCACTGAGATTTACGAGGGGACCAGCGAGATTCAGAGGCTCGTGATTGCCGCATGGGTTTTGAAATCGCACTGAAGGCTGCAACTTTCCCGCACTGCCGCCCGGCAGTGTATTCTTTTCTCGATGCTTGAACTTGATTGCGGCCTGGAATTTGAGCCAGGTCACGACGAGATATTTTTCGCAGCGCTTCCCGCGCGTCCTGGCGTTCTGCTGATTGAAATGCGCGAGACTGGCGCGCAACCCTACCTCGCGCGCACCGCTGATATCCGTCGTGCCGCTGAGCGGCTGCTTCGTGAACCCGAAGCGGCTTCTAAACGGCTGAATCTGCGGAGTGTCGCGGCGGGTGTGCGCTACCGCGTAACCGGTTCGAAACTCGAACAGACATTGACCCTGTACGGGTGTGCTCGCAGTCGATTTCCGAAGCGTTATCGGGACCTGGTGCGTTTGCGGCCACCGGCGATGCTGAAGGTAAATCTGAGTAATGAGTATCCGCGCTGTTATGTGACGCGGCGGATTTCCGGGGATGGTGGATTCTATTTTGGTCCGTTCGCTTCGCGGAAAAGCGCGGAGACGTTTGCAGAGGGATTTCTCGATCTCTTCAAAATAAGGCGCTGCCAGATCAAGATTCGGCGCGACCCGGAATTTCCAGGGTGTATTTATTCGGAGATGAAGATGTGTCTGGCACCTTGTTTCGCGGGTTGCACGAAGGAAGAATACGATGTGGAGACAGGGCGCGTCCTTGCGACGCTTGCGACTTCCGGCGAGGCTCTTACCCATGAGCTTGAGCGCGATCGCGAAGCCGCGAGCGAAACACTCGATTTTGAGCGTGCTGCTACAGTGCATAAGCGGTTCGAAAAGGCCACGGCGGCTCTGCGCGGGCTTCCTGAAGTCGCGCGACGAATCGATGAGCTTGATGCCGTGATCCTGCAACGAGCTGCGGAAGACAAATCGATCATCGTGTTTCCCGTGCTGGCGGGAATTTTGGCCGAGCCGATATTTCTCCGATTTGGAGAATTGTCGAGCGAACCCAGGTCGGTGGAAGCGATCCTGAAGCAGGGACTCGAGCGACCTGGTGGCACGGATGGTCCCGAATTGAAACACAGCGCGCAACAACCAGAGGACGGCGCTCCTGCGGGTGAACTCCATCCTTCTTCGAGTCGGGATTGGCGTTCGGCATATGGGCTACGGGACTCGCCGGCACATCGTTCCGAGCATCTCTCGATTCTTGCGAGGTGGTTTTACTCCAAGCCCCGAGATGGCGAGATTTTCTTCCGGGAGGATGACTGGCCGTTCCGGCGGATCCTCCGCGCTTGTGGGCGGTTACTTGCGCCTCCGTCATCGAACCCCTCCGCACAATCCTCCGCATAATCGAAACCGGCAGAGCTGCGCGGCGTCGTACAATTGAGTGAGATGGCCCCGCACCCGAAACTAAATCACGCAACAGCAAGGCTCGAAGATACCCGCGGTATTCCTCAGATGCTTCGTGCGTTGCGGCATCGGAATTTCCAGTTTTTTTTCAGCGGCCAATTAATTTCCCTGATCGGCACTTGGATGGACAACATTGCGGAGGCGTGGCTCGTCTACCGGCTGACCGGATCATCCCTGCTGCTAGGGACAGTGGCGTTCGCGGGCCAGATTCCGGTGTTTCTTCTTGCTCCGGTTGGCGGAATGGTGGCCGACCGGTGGAATCGGCAGCGTGTAGTGATCGCCACGCAGGCGAGTTCGATGGTGCTGGCAGGAATTCTAGCGGTTCTGACTTTGACCGGCCGCATTGCTGTGTGGGAGGTGGTGGTGCTTGCGGCGCTGATGGGCGCGGTGAACGCTTTCGACATACCTGCAAGGCAGGCGTTTTTGGTGGACATGGTAGGACGCGACGATCTGATGAATGCGATTGCGCTCAATTCTTCAATGTTCAACGGCGCGCGGGTGATTGGTCCTTCGATCGCGGGGATTCTTGTGGCAAGCATTGGCGAAGGATGGTGCTTCGCGGCAAATTCGATCAGCTACATCGCGGTGATCGTGGGGCTCCTTTTGATGCAGGTGAGCCGCGCTCCGGTTGAAACACTGCGCGTTTCGCCATTTGAGCACATCGTAGAAGGATTTCGCTTCGTGTGGAACACGGGCCCGGTACGGGCGCTGCTGTTGCTATTAGGCCTGGTGAGCCTGGTGGCAATGCCGTACTCGGTGTTGATGCCTATTTTTGCGGCTAGAATCTTGCACGGGAATGCGCGGACGCTCGGCGTTCTGATGGGTGCGACGGGCGTGGGCGCGCTGGGCGGCGCTCTGACTCTAGCATCACGCTCCGGAGTCAAGGGGCTGGGGCGCTGGGTGGCGATCGCCTGCGCCAGTTTTGGCACTTTCCTGATCTTATTTTCGCTTTCGCGCTGGTACCTTCTGTCTGTGGCAATGCTGGTTCCGGTAGGATTCTCGATGATGGTGCAGATGGCATCATCGAATACACTGATTCAAGCGATGGTTCCCGACCGGCTTCGCGGCCGGGCGATGGCAGTGTATTCGATGATGTTCATGGGGATGGCGCCAATCGGCTCATTTTTATCAGGCTGGTCCGCAGATCACATCGGGGCGCAATGGACCCTCGCGATTGGAGGAGTAGTTGCAATTATGGGCGCGGCGTTTTTCGCCCGGAATCTGCCCAGAATTCGCTCGGAAGCGCGGGAGTTGATCATCGCGCAGGGCATGGCCGGCGGTGAACCAGCGCAGGAAGTAACCGCGCGCACTGGACCTTAGAATATTGTAAATTCACGGCAGCACAAGGGAACGAATGTCATCTCCGGCAGCGCACGACGGGCGAATCGCCGGTTCGGCCAGCGCGCAGGGAACGCTTCGCTACGCCGCACGGTTCCAGGGGCGATCTGCGGCTGGGCATTTTCGCGAGATCCCAAGCGGCCGCGTACTTTCGTCCATCGGTATCGGAACTTATCTCGGCGAGCCTGACCCCAAAACAGACAATGGTTACGCGCAAGCCGTCGTGGCAGCAGTGGAAGGCGGCATTAACGTGATCGATTCCGCCATCAACTACCGTTTCCAGCGCAGCGAGCGCTCGATCGGCGCGGCATTGCGTGAACTTACGGCGAAAGGATACGCCAGGGACGAAATAGTGCTTTGCACAAAGGCCGGATTCCTGACGCCTGACGGCGAAATGCCCGCAGATCCCAACGAATATTTCGCCCATGAGTTTCTCGATCAAGGCGTTTTTCAACCCGAAGAGGTCGCCGCGGGATGCCATTGTATGGCGCCGAAATATCTGGCGGATCAAATGGAAAGAAGTCTAAGAAACTTTGGCGTCGAGACCATTGATGTTTTCTACCTCCACAACCCCGAAACACAGTTGACCGAAGTGCCGGCTCCGGAATTTCGAAAGAGGATTCGCAACGCCTTCGTATTTCTCGAATCTGCGGTGGCAGAGCGGAAGATCGGCGCGTACGGAATGGCTACCTGGAACGCATTTCGCGAGGATCCTAAATCTCCGGGCTTTCTTTCGCTCGCGGCAATGGCGGAAATTGCCGGTGAGGCCGGGGGCGCGCAGCACCATTTCCGGTTCGTGCAGCTGCCGTTTAATCTCGCGATGCCGGAAGCGCTCACGCGCCCCAATCAGACTGTTGCTGGAAAGACGATTCCGATGGTGCAGGCGGCACGCAACTTGGGAATCAGCCTCGTCACAAGCGCTGCGCTATTGCAAGGGCAACTGACAAAGAACCTGCCTCCCTTTGTTCATTCCGCCTTAAACCTCAAGAAAGAATCCGAACTCGCCTTGCAATTTGCGCGCTCGGTGCCAGGGCTTACCACAGCCCTTATCGGAATGAGTCGCGTCGAACACGTCCAAGCGAATCTTGCTCTCGTAGGAGTTGAACCAGCATCGCGGGAGCAGTTCATGATGCTGTTCGGATCGAAGGGGTAAGTCGCACCTCAGGATGGCTTCGAATCAAGCACCGCAATGCGATCGGGGTAACGCTCATCCAGCCAGGCGCCGATTGCCCCTGTCATCTGGTCGAGTTTTCCGGTGAAAAAATGATCGGCACCTTCGACGATCACCAGCTTCTTCGGTTCCGGCAATGAGTCAAATAGCTCGTTCATGCTTTGTTGCGAGCCAAACTGGTCGCTCCCTCCCTGTACAAATAGCTTGGGCTTGCGGCATTCGTGCAGATAGGAAAGACTCACTGAATTCACAGGAATCCCGAGGCCAATCAGGTCGCGAACGCGCTCGTCCTCGCAGCCCACGGCGAGCCCAACCCACGAGCCGAAACTGAATCCCGCGAGCAGAATCGGCCGTCCTGGAAATTCGGCAGCTAGAAAATCGAGGGCCGCGCGAACGTCGTCTCGTTCGCCACGCCCTTTGTCGTGCTCGCCCTCGCTCTGGCCGGTGCCGCGAAAGTTAAATCGCAGGACAGGAATTCCACGCCGGTGCAGCGCTTTCGCCGCCTGAAAGACGACCTTGTTGTGCATCGTACCGCCGAAAAGCGGGTGAGGATGGCAGACGACGGCAGCGAGATCGCTGTTGGCGGATGCAGGAGTCCACAGCATGGCTTCGAGACGGCCTGCCGGCCCGTGCAGGAAGACGCAGCGGTGAAACACTTCAGCCATGGAAATCCTTTTGAAGTGTGGTGCGAATCAAGTCTAGCCGAGAGTGATTGTGCTGGAAAGTGTCGGCTTGAAATCTGATTGTTCGTATGCTTTGGGATTTTGGCTGGAGCGCCACTCGGATCCGATCAGGATACTTTGAAGTCTTTAGTACTAATTCCGAGTAGTGAATTCGCCTATGTTTCGTGTCTGTAATCCACAGTGTGCCGGTAAATTTGATTGCACAAGGATTAGAGCGGTGTTAGTTTTGGCGCAGATGAGCGAATCGGCGGGAGGAGCGATGAGCGAAGCTGTCGAGCGGCGCGCCGCGCGACGCTTCTCGATGATGCTGCCCCTCAAGGTGCGATTCACAACCGGCGACAGCGTCATGGAGAAGGATGGGGAAACCCGCGACGTGAGCTTTCGCGGTCTTTATTTCCTGATCGAACCCGCTACACCCGATACCGGCAGCTCGATCGAATTTGTCCTGACGCTCCCGCAGCAAATCACGCTTGCCGGTGACGTGCATATCCGCTGCTACGCACGCGTGCTGCGTGTCGAGCCGCACAATGGCCGCCGGGGTGTGGCGGCGCGTATCGAACGCTACGAATTCCTACCCGCCTCCGCCTGAGCGAAGCCATTCCTCAGCGGCCTCACTGCATCAAAATAATTCGGAGTAGAATGCTGTATTGCATTATGTTCTGACCGGACGGAGAAATTTATGTATCACTACGATCCAAATACTGCCCTAGACGAACTGCGCGACGACGCGTTGCTGCCTCACCCCGTGCACCTGCGGGATATGATCTTGCGGACGAAACTCGACCCCACAACTGCGCTCGATTTGAACCGCGAGTTTCAGGACTACCTAACGCGTTTCGGCGAACTGCAAAAAGTAGCGCGTGAAATTCTTGAACGTATCGCGGCGGGCGCAAGAAAGGCCGCGGCGCACTAGAATCTCAGCCGTGACTGTGAAGCTGCTCGGCGGGGTGCTATTGTGATTTTGCTTCAGCGCGCGAAAGAATCGGAGAAATAGCTGGATGGCACGAAACACGCTGCTGATAGACGCGGACGATACACTGTGGGAAAACAATATTTTTTTTGAAAAGACGATCGAACATTTCATCACTCAGCTCGAACATCTTGGCTACACCCGCGAATACATCCGGCACATCCTCAATGAAACCGAGCGCCGCAATATCCGCCAGCATGGCTACGGAGTGCGTAGCTTCCGGCGTTCGCTGGAAGACACGTACCTGAAACTGGCCGGGAACGCGGCTCGGCGTGAAATTGTGCAGGAAATCGAGCGCATGGCTGTGGAACTGGAAGCTACTCCGCCGCACATCCTCGAGGGCGTTCCTGAAACTCTGGCCTATCTCGCCAAGCATCACCGGCTTATTCTGCTGACCAAAGGAGAACCGGCCGAGCAAGCGGGTAAAGTGGAGCGGTCAGGATTGCAGTCGTATTTCGATGCTATCGAAATAGTGCTCGAAAAAGACGCCGGAACCTATGCGCGGATGATCGAGCAGTTCAAAATCGTAAAAACGCACGGTTGGATGGTGGGCAATAGTCCGAGGAGCGACATCAATCCCGCACTGCATGCCGGCTTGAGCGCCGTCTTTATTCCTCACGCGGCCACCTGGGAACTTGAGAAGTGCGAACTTGAAAGCGGCGGCGGAAAGCTTCTGATCCTCACCAGTTTTCGCGAATTGCGCACCCACTTTTAACTGAATCTTTCCCAGGAGATATTTTCTGGCAAGCGACCTTTCCGATATACGCGTGGCGGTGATGGGGGCTGGAGCGGTCGGCTCCTATTTTGGCGGTATTTTGGCGCGTGCAGGGGCGCGCGTGACTTTGGTTGGGCGTCCAAAGCACGTGGAAGCGATTCGCAAGGATGGGCTGTTGCTGGACACCGTTACGTTCAAAGAGCACGTCGCGATGAATGCCTCGATAGATCCGGCCGATGTGTGCGACGCGCAATTCGTTCTTTTTTGTGTGAAGACGCTCGACACAGAAACCGTCGCACGAGCGATCGCACCGCATCTCTCGAAGGATGCGATCGTCATCAGCCTCCAGAATGGCGTGGACAATATTGCTCGAATTCACGCCTCGTCCGGGATCCACGCCTTACCTGCGGTTGTATATGTGGCTGCGGCGTTGCCTGGACCCGGGCACGTGAAGCATTTCGGGCGCGGGGAATGGATCATTGGCGAATATGCCGGCACAACCGCTTCGGCCACCGGCGCACAAAGCGGGCCTTATCGAGTAGCTGAAATGTGCACAGCTGCGGGCGTGCCCTGCCGCGTCTCTCAGAATATCGAAGCGGATCAGTGGACAAAAATGGTGATGAATTGCGCGGGGAATGCCGTGACAGCGATTGCGCAAACCAGCTTCGCTCATGTGGCGCGCAACCTCGACACGCGGGAAGTGTTGCGAACCGTCATCAATGAATGCGTTGCGGTGGCGCGCGCAGCCGGCGTTGCGCTACCCGATATCGACTGGACCGAGAAGGGCTTGAAGAACGCTGAAACACTCGGTGAAGCCACTTCATCTACGGCGCAGGACATCGCGCGCGGCAAGCTTACAGAAATCGATTCGCTCAACGGCTACATTGTGCGCCGGGGCAAGGAGTTGGGTGTGCCCACGCCGGTTAATTTGACCCTGTTCGCGCTCATCAAGTTGATCGAGGAGAGTTCTGCGAGACGCCGCGGCCAGACTGAAAGCGCAAGTTAAGATTTGCTCGTACCCTCGTCCGTGCGGTCCTTTGAATTCCAGTTATTGATCGTTGGGATTGCGGAAGCGGAACGGAATATGGACTACCATCTCGACGTCGACCGGCACGCCGTCACGCGTCCCCGGCCGGAATTTCCAGTGCGCCAACGCTTCGATTGAGTTCTTGTCAAGCTGAGGATCGAGCTTCCGCATTAACTGGATGCCGTCTACCGATCCGTCTTTGCGGACAATTGCGTAGAGAACCACTTCGCCATCCACATGCTGTTCGATAATTGCTTGCGGATATTTCGGGTCGACTTTATCAAGTGGCGCAGGGCCTGAGAAAGCCCCAGGAGCCCGGTAACCCGCACTATCGCCTTCGTCGAGTTGCGCGCAATTCAACACCCAACTTCCTGTGATACTCGTGAGATTTGGCATGTTCACGTGCACCGGGTAGACTTCTTTCCCTGACAGTATTTTTTCCGGCGGCAGGCTTGGATCAAGGTAAGTTACGTCGATCGGGGCGCGATGTGAGGATCGCGCGGGTTCGGCCGAAGGCGCGAGTTTCAGATTCAATTTTCCGCCAGGACGCGAACTCGCGGAACCAATGCCGCCGCCGCTTGTGCCATTATTCGACCCGCCGGTGATGCTTATAGCTGCAGGGAGCGAATTTGCATCTCCGTTGCCTCCGCCTCCGCTACCATGAGTCGCGCCGCCCGCACCATTCGTTCCGCCCACCGAGTCCGGATGCCCTGTGCCGCCGTTGCCCGCGACGCCATGCTCTGAGCCTCCCGGCACGCCGGGCTGTTTGCCGTCGGGTGAAATGGCAATCCGAGCGGCAGCATTTCCCTGAGGCACGGTCACTTCCGCAGCGGGAGGAGCTGGCGCGGCCGAAAGTGCGATCACGCGATGCAAATCCGCGTCACCGGACGCGGCTGCGCCGACTTCCGGTGCCGCGCCTGCATCTTGCTTTGACGGGCGTGTATTCGTTGGTGTCGCAGCCGCCGCCATCGGGCTCAGCGGCATACGAGGCTGTTCGTTCACAAGCGGGGTTGCGGCGACATTGAGCGGGCCTGGAGTTTTTTCATTGTTTGCGATCTCTGGGGCTGTGACATCGTGAGCGGTTCGCTGTTGAACGCGCGGCGCTGCGTTGGAAGCTGAAAATTGAATCTGGGGTTTCGGAGGCGCGGGGGAAGCCCATTGCACCATATTCGGCATCGGCTCATCGATTTTCGGTGCGGCCGCCGGGGCGTTCGGCTGAATCAAGGTTTGGTGCGGGTGCGTCACGTTCACGGGCATCGAAAGTATTGTTTGCCGGGGATGATAAGCGTCGGCGCCAAGCGGTGGCAAAGGCTTTGCGGGATCGCCCGCCGGGCTCGGCTTCGATGGCGGCCCGGGCAGCGAGATCGGCGGCAAATCCTGCATGGGCAAATATGTCAGCTCGATGCGAAGCGGAGCGAGAGTATGTTGGGTTGCTGGCAGGAAACCCCAAATCGGAAGAATGAGCAGCACGACGACGGCAACATGCCATAGGGACGATGCTGTAAACGCCCAGACGGATATTTTTCCGCGCACCCACTCGACGCGAAAAGCGTGGTTGCCGCCGACTTTGCTGCCTTTGGGCGCGCGCGGTCCTGTGAAAAAATCCCGCACGCTGCTGCGAAATTCGCGCCAGGGAGATTCCCAATCCACTCCAAGATCGAGCCTCGGAAGGCGCGAATGCCGGGAGAGTTCGATAAGCTGGATTTCTTCGTTCAGAGAGCGTCCCGTTAATGTCGGCATTTTCCCGGTCATTATACCTACGAAATAAAATACGCCTGCGGAAATACTGAACCAAAGCTGGGTGCCAAATGAGATGCGCCGGGCTATGCTGCGGCTGCCAAGCGATAAAAACTTAATGAGGCGTCACCTTGCTCGAGGATGCGGAAGCATTCCAGCCGGTCGAAACGCTCTGGCAGCTCCATCGAATTGCGGTGCTCGGCAATCACAAGTCCACGGGGCGCGATTAAGTGTGACGTGTCGAGAAACTCGAGAACGCGAACGTAGTCCTCTTCGTTTTCGTATGGCGGATCGAGAAAAATAAAGTCGGCGGCCAGCCGCTGCGCCGATAGGGTTTCAAGTCCACGCACGGCATCGGCTTCGATCACCTCAGCGCCGGCGTGAATACCGAGAGACTCGAGATTGCGGCGGATAAGCCCCACTCCGGCAGCATGCGATTCAATAAAAACCACTTCGCGCGCGCCGCGGCTGATTGCCTCGATGCCAACAGCCCCGGTTCCGGCAAAGAGGTCAACGAAAAGAGAATCTTCAACCAACGCGCCGAGAACATTAAAGAGCGTCTCGCGGAGGCGATCGCTCGTTGGTCGCAGGCGCAGTTTCAGTGCACTCTTCAAAACCCGGCTGCGATATTTGCCTGCAATCACGCGCATGTGTCGTTACACGAGCTTGAACGTTGAGCTTAACCGACAGCCGCCAGCTGATACCGTTTTTGCCACGCCGGGCTTATGGATTCTACCTTGTCAACCACCTCTTTTGCCGCCGCCGGATCTGCCGCAATCGTGAACGCTTCGCGTCGCGCAAGCTCCAAAAGTTCGTGATCGCGCAACGGTTGGGCCACTGAGAACGCTGCATCGCCGTGCTGCCGCGTGCCAAAAAATTCGCCTGGGCCGCGCTGCTTCAAATCCCGCTCTGCGATCTCGAATCCATTGGAGGTTGCGACCATGGCTTCGATGCGGTCGCGTGCGTCGCCGGTAATCGATTTCGGCGCGACGAGAATGCAGTAAGATTTTTCCGCCCCTCGGCCAATTCGTCCGCGCAATTGATGTAGCTGAGCGAGGCCAAAACGATCGGCATGCCCGATCACCATGATGGTGGCGTTGGGCACATCCACTCCTACCTCGATCACGGTGGTAGCCACAAGAATCTGCAGCGCACCGCGACGGAACTCCTCCATCACCGCATCCTTGTCCTCATTCTTCAGCCTGCCGTGCAGTAAGCCTACGCGAATGCCGGGAAAGACGCTCTTGGCTAGCCTTTCATACTCCGCCGTGGCCGCCTTCAGTTCTTGTTTTGATTCTTCGATCACCGGATAGAGAACGAAGCCCTGCCGCCCGCGCGTGATTTCGCGCCGCATGAATTCCCACACGCCTTTCAGAGACGCTTCGTCGCTCCAGCGCGTTTCAACTGGCGTGCGGCCGGGCGGCATCTCGTGAATCACGGAAAGATCGAGGTCGCCATAGAGAGTCAGAGCGAGTGTGCGAGGAATCGGAGTAGCCGTCATGACTAGCACATGGGGCGACACGCCCTTTTCAATAAGCCGCTTGCGTTGCAGAACGCCGAAACGGTGCTGCTCGTCTACGATTACCAATCCGAGCCGCTTAAATCGCACGGGATTCTCAATCAGCGCATGCGTGCCGACGACGAATTGTGCTGCGCCGCTTTCCACGCGTGCGAAAGCGTCGCTCCTCTCGAGACGCTTCTGGCCGCTAACAATCAATTCCACCTGGTACCCCGCTCCGCGCGCCGGCCCATCGCGATGAAATATCCGTCGAGCAGAAAGGTAATGTTGGGCGGCGAGAATTTCCGTCGGCGCCATCAGGGCCACCTGATAGCCGTTCTCAATTGCGATCGTGGCTGCTTCGAATGCCACAATCGTCTTTCCGCTTCCGACATCACCTTCGAGCAACCGGTGCATCGGATAAGGCAGCTCCAGATCGGATGCGATTTCGGCCAGCACCCGCTTCTGTGCAGCTGTCGGCTTGAACGGCAAGATTCGCTTCAATGCTTCGCGGATTTTGTCCTCGCGGACGCGCATCGCGATTCCGGCACGGCGGTGTTCCTGCTGGCGTCGCAAGGCGAGAGCGAGTTGATAATAGAAGAACTCTTCGAAGATCAGACGAATCTGCGCGGGGCTGCGCCAGCTGTTCAGCAGCTCCAGGTTTTCGTTCTTCGGCGGAAAATGGGCGTAAAGCAACGCCTCGCGGCGCGTCGGGAACTTGTAACGTTCGCGAATCGCGGCGGGCAGCGGGTCAGGAACATTGGCATCGAAATCGTTTAGGACGGAATAGATAATTCGACGCAGCATTCGCGAACTGATCGCGCCGATAGCTTCGTAGATTGGAACGATCCGGCCCACCTCCGTAGAATCCGCAGGCGCTCCGTCCGTACTTCCAATCAGTTCCATCTGCGGGTTTACCATCTCAAGCCGGCCAGGACGATAAGGGTCGGCGTCGACTTTTCCGTGCAGCACAAGCCGTTGGCCCTGCTTAAATTTTCCTTCGAGGTATGAGCCATGAAAAAAGCGGGCATAGAGCGTCCCTGATCCGTCGCGCACCGCAATATGAAAAACGCCGCCTCGTCCACGGGCGAAGCGAATCGTGCCGCCAGCGTTAGCTACTTCGACCAGAATAGTGTGCGGCTGCCCGGGAATGATCTCGGCGATCGGCGTGAATCGAATGCGATCTTCATAACGAAACGGCAAGTAAGCAAGCAGGTCTGCAACGGTAAAAATTCCACGCTCTTCCAGCAAAGCAGCACGGTGCGGTCCGACGCCGCGCAAGTATTTCACCGGATTGGAGAGGGCGATACTCACGAGGGTGAGTCGTGCAAGCGGCAAGCATTGGTGCGCCGCAGCGCAACTCACGTTTATATCATCGCTCATACCAAAAACACGGAATCCAAAACAGAGAGGGGGAGGGGCTGCCGGTGGTCGGCCGGCAACCCCTTTTTCGGCAGAGAGGGACGCTTTACCTAGCTGAAAAATCCCAAAACAGCTTTTCGATCGTACTCAATCTGTCGAGTTCGGCAACAACACTCTGCCACTAAGGATAGCCGCAGGCGACGCCGGGCTACCATCAGGCCGAGCCCGTAGATTGGCGGAAAGAACGCTTTAGGGGTGCGCCGGCTCAATTCGCACCACAGAAAAGCCGTGGGATTGATTGCCGCTTACTCGCCGTGTTGGCTATCAACATGGTCGGCGATTTTGGCTGAGTGGCGCACCTCGTGCATTATTTCCTATTCGTATCGTTCCGTGTCTATGTAACAAGCGGCTTGGAAAGTTTCTCGATACAACTAACCCAAGCTGTTACAACAGGATGCACCGTACTTGCATCCAACAGAGAGGCAGCACAGTGGGTCAGCTGTCCGATAGTGGGAAATCCGCGTTCTCGGATGCTCACCAACGGCCACTCAGGCCGTCTATGCATTCGGAACCTGCAGAAAGGGCAGAGGCCGGAACAAGCGGCAATCGCCAAGCTGACCCGATGGATCAGCGCCCAGGCGACGCGAAACCGGCCGTCAAACCGATGTGTATGAGCGTCGCACTCGACGGAGATGCGCGCCAGTCAGCGGCCGCGAGGGTTGCGGAAGAGCAGGCTCTTGTGCGCAACGCACAGGCGGGCGATCGTCTGGCATTCGAGGAGTTGGTGCACCGCTATGACCGGGAAGTTCTGCGGCTGGCTCTCAATCTGGTTCATCGCTCCGAAGATGCCCGGGACATCTACCAGGAGAGTTTCCTGCGAGTTTACAAGAATCTGCACCGGTTCCGGTTTGAGTGCAGCTTCTACACTTGGCTCTACCGGATTGTCACCAACGTGGCGCTCGATCACTTGCGGCGTCGAACCAGCCGGCGAGAAGATCAAGCGCCGGTTCCGGATGAAGCCGAAGGCGGCACCAGAGATTTCTTTGACCGCCAACCCGAAGTTAGAGCCGCCGCCAACCCCGAACGCAGTCTTCTGGGGCAGGAGCTGGGGCAGCACATTTCCGCTGCGCTCAAAAGGCTGTCACCGCGCGAGCGAATGGTTTTCGAGATGAAGCACTATCAAGGCTTGAAACTTAGGGCGATTGGCGACATGCTCGGTACCTCGGAAGAAACGGTAAAGAATTCGTTGTTCCGGGCGACGCGGAAATTGCGTGCAAGCCTGGACTGCATGCGCTAACGAGCAAAACTGATTGGATGGAAAGAATGCGGCAGGAAGACAACAACGAAATTTTGAATTCGGAAGCTTGCGAGGAGTTTGATTCGCGCCTGATGCTTCTCGCAGCCGGGGAATTAACGCCGGACGAGGAAGCGGATGTCGCCGACCACTTGAAACACTGTGTGCGCTGCGCCGAAGCTCTCGAAAAAGAGCGCGAGATGGTGGAATGTTTCGAGGCAAGCCGAATCGAGCCGGATGCCGCTCTTCTGGCGAGCTGCCGGTCCAGTCTCGAAGACGCGCTCGATCGTCAGGAAGAGCGCGGCTGGTGGCGTCGCGTCGCGAACGTATTCCTCTCCGCAGGCGGGCTGGCTCCGCGTCCCGCCTGGAGCGCCGCACTGCTGCTGCTGGTAGGATTTTCCGTTGGGATGCTGGGGCCGCGTTTCTTTCAGCGAACAGTCCCTGTCTCTGGCGACTCGGATACCGCGGTCTCGAGTGACGCAGCTGGCTCTCCCAATCTCACTTCGCAATATCCCAGCAGTGCTCCGAGCGGAACCACGATCGACATGCACAGCGCCCAGGTGGCCGGTATCCGCGTGATGCCTTCGGGTGGCGGTCAGCCTCCTCAAGTGGAATTGCAGATGAAGGCGCAACAGCCCTTCCGCGTGCAGGGCACGGTCAATAACCCGAATGTCAAAAGCGTCCTTTTGAATATTCTCAAAAACAACGATCGCTTCGATCCCGATGTTCGGCTCGATGCTGTGGACCTTCTCCGTGCGAAGAACGACGATCCCGAAGTGCGCGACGTGCTTTGCCACGCCGTGCATACCGATCCAAACGCAGCGGTGCGGCTGAAGGCTCTCGAAGCGCTCAATGGCGCTGAGCCCCAGGATCTGGTTCGAAAGACGCTCCTCGACGCCCTCGTCGACGATCGTAATCCCGGAGTTCGAGTGGAAGCGATCAATGCGCTGCGCAATATGGCGGTACAAGGCAAAGTGGCTTCCGACGACCATATGATCGCGGTGTTGCGCGATCGCATGCAGAAAGATCCCAATACGTACATTCGGCTACAGAGCGCGGCCGCAATTCGTGACCTTGGTCCGCGCGAGAAATTTTAGGTCATGCGCGTTCACGTGCCGGGCTTTCGTCTCTCGCGATACTGGACTATCGCCCTTAATGGTTTGATCTGCGCTCTTCCTCTGTTTCATCCACATACCGGGATTGCCCGCGAAAATCAGCCGGCCGATTCCGCAAAGTCCGGTCCGCGCGTCACGTCGCAATTGAGCGGTTCTATTCCCACGAGAGATGGTCAGCGCCTTCATCTCGTAATCGATCTCGGCAACGTGGTGGTTCACACGCAAGAAACGAACCAGGTTAACTACAGAGTGCGTCTTGAGACGGACTCCTCCCAAAAAGATGCGAAGCTCCTTCTCAAAAGGTTCTCGATGAACGCGCGCCAGACCGCCGATGGCGTGTACCTTCGCGGGCAGACAGCCGGGTGCCAATGCCGCGGCCGCTTGTGGGTAACGCTGGAAGTGAACGTTCCTAAGAATTACAACGTGGACCTCTCCACCGGCGGGGGGGACGTTGAGACCGAAGACATCAACGGGCGGCTTGGAATCTCTACCGCGGGTGGCAACATCCATGTAGGAAATGTTGGCGGACCCGCCCGATTGAACACCGATGGCGGACACATCACCGTCAAGAATGTTTCCGGTGATCTCGTCGCGACGACCGGCGGCGGGCACATCACCACCGGAGCAATCGCCGGCAACGCGACACTGCACACAGTTGGCGGACACATCCGGGTGGCATCGGTTGAAAATCTCGCGCGGCTCGATACGGGCGGGGGCAATGTAACGCTCGAACACTCGGGCGGAGAACTGGTTGCCTCTACGGGCGGTGGCCAGATTGACGTTGGTGAAGCCGCGGGACTGGTGAAAGCGAAGACTGCGGGCGGCGGTATTCGCGTGGTGCGCGTATCTGGCCCCACCAATCTTGAAACTGGCGGCGGAAGCATTTACTTGACGGAAGTGGATGGCGCTGTAAAGGCTTCGACAGGGGCAGGTGGAATTACTGCTTGGTTCGTGTCCACTGCGAAGCCCGGCACTTGCGATTTTCAATCGAGCGACGGCGACATCGTCGTTTACCTGCCGCGCAAACTTCCGGTCACGATCGACGCTCAGATTCAAGACGGCGATGATCATCGCGTGATTTTTGACCCAGCTTTTCCGGTGAGGATCAGTTATGACGACTCGGCCAACGGCACGCGCCGGCTCCGCGCTGCGGGTGAATTGAATGGCGGCGGTGAGGTGCTGCGATTGCGAACCGTGGCGGGAAATATCCGCTTGATGCTCAGCGACGCGGATAAACAACTTGTGATGTACAAACAGCAGATGGAACAACTGGAGCAGAATCTGCGAATGCAGATGCGCTTGCTGGAACAATCCATGGCGGCTGACAGCCGCCCCTGAAGCGCTCAGGATTTTTTCAGTTCGTTGGAGGGAATGCAGTCGAGGGGGCGTACCGTGAACAAGAAAATGCGGGAAACTCGGCTCCGGTCTCAAAGTCTGCGGCCTTTCGGGGTTGCAGGCTGTCCTGTCCTGTTGTTGTTGGCTTGCGTTGCACTTTTCGCGACGCCTGGCTTCGGTTCGGTCGTTAATCGTCAGACTTTCGAACACAGCTATCCGTTGGCGCCGGGCGGCAGTTTTCTGCTCGAAAACGTGAATGGGTCCGTGCAGGTGGAAGGCTGGGATCGCGACGAAGTGGAAGTGGAAGCGGTGAAGACTGCCGACACGGACGGCCAAGACCTGGAGCGCGTCAAGATCGATGTGGATAGCGCGCCTGGCCAGGTTTCGGTTCACACCCGGTATCCCAAGGGTCAGGGCGTCGAGGTAGCTGTCGAGTATCACGTTCACGTTCCGTACCGCGTCCTGCTCGGAAGCATTGGCACCGTGAATGGCAGCGTGCTGGTTCGTGGCGTGGATGGCGGCGGCGATCTGCGCTCGGTCAACGGCAACGTCGAGGTCTTGAACAGCGCCGGCCGCTTCAGCGCAAAAACCACCAACGGAGATTTGCGTCTCGAACTGCACGAAGTGCTCGACGGAGCGCCGATGAATCTTGAAACCGTGAACGGCTCTGTAATACTTGGACTTCCCTGCAATGCGAAAGCGAATCTGAAGGTTCTGAGCATGAACGGTGAGTTTCACTCCGAGTTGCCGGTAACGTCGACTGCAGGCGAGCCGGAACCGCGAGCATTCCGCGGGAAGATTGGCACTGGCGGCGGCGAAATTTCAGTGCGCACCATCAATGGTGGCGTACGCCTGATCCTGCAGCGTCCAGGCGTCTAGCGCCAGGAATTGTAAAGTAGCCACGACCACGCATCTTCGTCGTGAGGGGTTGAATTTCCGATTTTACGGGGCGTAATCCAACTACGAGGATGAAACCCATGAGGCACTTCGCCTACCCGCCTCTTGCGGGCGCGGAAATTCTCCTGCTGCTCGTAGGAGCTGTCCAGTCTGCATCCGGCCACCCACAACAAGTCATCCAACCTCAGCAAGCCACCTCTGACGCTGCATCCTCGCCATCGGACGAGAAGTGTCAGGATTTCGACCGCTGTATGAAACAAATGGAGGCCCACGTTCGTAACATCGAGAAAGAGATCGAAGCCAGGCTCCCCGAGCTGGAGCGCGCAGCCAAGGAGGTGGAGATGAGCTCGCCCGAACTGAGCAAACTGAGCAGCCTCTCTGCCAGGCTGCAGGCCAGAAGCCATGAACTCGCGGCGCATTCAGCAGAAATGGGCGCGAGTGCGAAAGCATTCGCTCAGCAAGCCCAGAAGGACGCCGAACAACGGGTCCAGCAGGACCTGGATCAAGTCGAGGAAAATACCGCTCGCGTTTTCGGCATGTCGTCCGGCTCCATGACCCCAGCGGACGAAGGCGGCTGGCTTGGAATCGAGATCGGTGAAGTTACCGCCGAAAAAGCGAAGGATTTGAAGCTCTCTACCGTGCGTGGCGTGATTGTGGACGACGTCGAACCGGACAGCCCCGCGGCGAAGGCCGGCATAAGAGAAAAAGATGTGATCACCCAATACGATAGGCAATCCGTCGAAGGCACCGTGCAATTCCGCCGTCTGATCCGCGAAACACCGCCCGGTCGCTCGGTCACGCTGGAGATATCACGAGGTGGTTCACCGCAAACCATTTCCGTACAGCTTGGCGATCGTTCGGCGTACTTCGAAAAGAAAATGAAAGGGAAGATGCGCGACTTCGGTGGCGCGTATTCATTCTCGATGCCGAAGCTGGAGGAGTTCCCTGACATGCCGGATTTCATGGACCCGCGCGCTCCCGTTCTGGGGATCAACGCGGAAGATCTCACGGGCCAGCTCGGTTCCTATTTCGGTGCGCCCAACAACGCCGGTGTACTCGTTCGCGAAGTTCGCCCTGGCACGCCCGCTGATAGAGCCGGCTTGAGAGCCGGAGACGTGATTACAAAAGTCGAGGGCAAAGAAGTCCGCACGCTGGCTGAGCTTCGCGCCCAGCTGCGCGAGCGAAGCAATCAAGCTTCGGTGAGCATGGACGTGCTTCGCAAGGGTTCGGAACTCGTAGTTACAGTCCCCGTCGAAAAACCGCGCCCGGCGGAAAAAATGCACTCCGTCCATCGCGCTCAGCTATAAACCTCACCTCGGCCAATCCATCAGGCACCTCGTAGCTGATTTGCGGTATGTCGGCTCTTCAGGCATCGCTGTAACCTGAATTGTCCAGCCGCCGAGGTGCCTGATGGAATCAATTGCAGGTGCTTTTCAATCGCGTGTCGCAGCAGAGGAAGGCTTAGCCGAGCTTTTGCCGCTCGGCATTCCGAAAGACAGAATCACTATCCTCACTCCCGAGGCCACCGAGAAGGAACTCTCCGCAGTCCCGACAGTCGAAGCGGAACAGCCGGGGATGGGAAAGACCCTCGGTGCCGATGTGGGCGGAGCCGTTGGCTTGGCTAGCGGTATAGGTGCTGCAGGTGCGGTGATGAGCGCAATTGTTCCCGGTGTGGGACCCGTGCTTGCAGTGGGTCTGGCGGGAGCGGCTTTGCTGGGCACGATCGGTGCTGCTGCGGGAGGCGCCATCGAAAAATCTCTCTCCGACGGATTGCCCGCCGACGCACTATTTGTCTACGAGGACGCATTCAGGAAAAAGAAGACGGTCGTGATCGCCATCGCCGAAAATAGCAAACAAGCGGAAGCAGCACGCGGAGCGCTCGAGAACGCCGGCGCGGAGAGCATAGACCGTGCGCGAGAGATGTGGTGGCTCGGCGTGCGAGATGTGGAGAAGGAAAAGTACGAATCAGTTGACAGCGATTTTGAGAAGGACGAACGCGATTTTCGTCGTGGTTTTGAAGCCGCTTTGCATGCGGAAAACCGCAATCAGCCTTACGAGAGTTGTTTAGATAAGCTGCGCGATCGGTATCCTCACAATCATCAGAGTAACGCCTTCAGACGCGGCTATGAGCGGGGTGGTGCCTATTACGAAGCCGTCAAAAAACGCCGCAGCTGAACGCCGCTCGACGAGTTAGAAAACGGCGTCTCCAAAGTCTCTGCCATGTTGGTTGATTCCTGGGCGCCGGGGCCCTCGTCATCCGACTTTTCTCTCACACGCGCTAGCCCTGCAAGACTACAATAGTGACCTTTCAAGGCCATTCCAGAAGCCGGAGGTCCGCATGCCGCCAGCACCAGCAATCACTTCGAAAGGCTTTGGCCCGCCGGTGTTCGTCACCGCTGCAGAAGAGCGCATGCATCGCAAGCGAATGCTAGCCGCGGCGTTCCGGCTTTTCTCGCGTTTCGGATTCGCCGAGGGTGTCGCTGGCCATATCACGGCTCGCGACCCAGAAAAGCTCGATCATTTTTGGGTCAACCCGTTCGGGATGCACTTCGGGCAGATTCGCGCGTCGGATTTGATTCTTGTGAATCATCAGGGAGAGGTCATCGAAGGAAGATACCCGGTGAATGGAGCGGCTTTCGCGATTCATTCCCGTGTGCACAGCGCACGTCCCGACGTAATTGCCGCAGCGCACGCTCATTCCATGTACGGAAAAGCCTGGGCGTCGCTGGGACGTCCGCTCGCTCCCATCACACAGGACGCCTGCGCATTCTATGAAGATCATGCGGTTTTCGCCGATTTCACCGGCGTCGTCTATGAAACGTCAGAAGGCGAGCGTATCGCGCAAGCCCTCGGCCAGCGCAAAGCCGCGATCCTGCAAAATCATGGCCTGCTCACAGTAGGACAGTGCGTGGAGGAAGCAGCCTGGTGGTTCATCACCATGGATCGCAGTTGCCAGGCACAATTGCTGGCCGAATCAGTTGGCACCCCCAAAGAGATCGATCACGCCACCGCCGTTGCCACCAGAGAACAAGTAGGAAATCACATGGCGGGGTGGTTCCAATTCCAACCGCTTCTCGCTCGCATCACGCGCGAAGAACCCGACTTCCTTGAATAGTTCTCGGACTGTACGTTCTGCACAGACGTGTAGCGCATTCTGACCACGAACCCGAGGTAGCCTTCGCGCCGCTTGCATTGGTATACTCCCGCATCTGCAAAGAGAAGTCGCGAGTTCAGTCCGCCGGTGCTCATCTCGGGTTTACACCGGGTTGACATCCACATCGATTCGGGCTGAAACTAAGCGGGTGGTCAGTGCTATAGATTTCCTCTTAACGCCCCGTCGGAAACCTCAGCTTTCCGCGAAACGAGACCCCTCTACTGGAAAGGTACCGAAACATGCCTGGTAGCCAAGACTATTTCGGTGGCATCACCGATTCACGCGACCGCCGAAGTCACTCACGGCAGATCACCACGCTCAACTACATAAAGCTGGGCGAAAGCAATGGGGGCATACTTCTTAACATCAGCGAAGACGGATTAGCTTTCACCGCTGCCGAGCCCCTCGTAGGGGAATTCATTCCTCGATTGCGCTTTCAACTCGAAGAGAAAGCAGAATGGATCGAGGCCAGCGGACGAATCGTGTGGCTCAACGATTCGAAGAAGGGCGCCGGCGTCCAATTCCTTGAGATTTCCGATGCAGATCGGGAGCAAATCAGGCGCTGGATCGAATCCAAAGACCTGTCCGAAATTCAAGATGCGGAGAGGACCCATCGAAGGATTCGCAAAGAAGCCGAAGTGACGACCTTCCCAGCACCCAAAAGCAACGCCCGTAACATCGAAAAGCAGTACGAAATTCTCGAACCCCACCTACGGAAGATGTTTCCGTCTGAAAGCGTCCTAGGAGTTGAAGCCGCGCATCCAGCTTCGCCGCAACAGGATGAGGCATTCAATAAAACTCAGTCCGCGGGCTCTGACTACTTTCCCTCCGAAAATGAGACACGCCGTGAGGTACCGATAGCCCCGGAACCTGAAGTTGAAATCCATTCACCAAGTGCAGGGCCGCTCTCTGAGGACGTCGCACACGTCCGCGCCGCGCAGACCCGTGTTGCCCAGGCTGTGCAAGTCGAAACGCTGGCTGAAACAGAGACTCACCACAAGGAAAAAGAATCCCCACCCGAAAGAGCTCCCTTGCTTGAGCGTTCAGAATCGGTTCCTGAGCGCAGATCTGATTCCACCGCCGATATGAATCAGTTTTTGCCAAGCGCTCTGGCTGGCCGGTCAGCTCGAGTACCTAACTTCGGTTATCAATCCACCTCCACTCATAATTTGGAGCAGGCAGAAGACTGGACCAAATGGGTTGATCCCGCGGCCAGCACCCATCGGAGTAAGCTGGGCTTCGTCGTGGTGGGGGTTCTGCTTGTTGTCGCTGCCTTCGCCATCGGTTTAGCGTTCGGGCACGGATCTCTTGAAGGATTCATAGACAGCATCAGAGAGTATGTGCCGGACAAATTCCGGCAAGATTCGACGGCGAACGTTTCTGCTGTGGAATCTGCCCCACCTGCCCCAAAGGTGGAAAAAACCAGAACCGATACCGAAACTCCTGCACAAGCCAATAACGACAATTCGGCCCGCCAGGCATCCCAAGCGCCAGGCACTTCAAGCCCGGTGATGCCTTCCAGTGAGTCGGTTGCTTCACATGCTGACAAACAGCAGACTCCTGCCAGCGCAACTTCACCTCCACCCGATACCGATTCCGCTCGTGAGACCGGGAAGCCGGCGGCCACGGAAGGAGACACCACACCCGTCTTGGTATCTGTTGCAAGTTCTGGAAGCGGGCCGTTTCGTCTCATGACCCCGGAGAATGCTGTCAGCGCCACTTCCTCCGTTGCGGTCAGTTCTCAAGCCACCATACTTGTGCCGCGTGAGGTGGGCGTGGACGCGGCTCAGGAGGCAAAGCGATTGCAGTTGGGCACTCTTGTTTTCCGCGTCGACCCTCAATATCCAAAGAAGATCGGCCGCAGTGAAGTCGAGATCGTCAAGCTGATGGCCACCGTGGGAGAGAATGGGCAAGTTACCGATGTGCAGCGGCTGAGCGGCTCCCCGCCGTTTGCCACGGCCGCCATCAGCGCCATCCGCGAATGGAAATATTCGCCGACCTTGTTCGACGGACGCCCGGTGAAGACCGAGGAAAAAATCACCGTTGCGTTTCGGTCACACTGAACTACCAGTGAGAAGTCGCGAAATCGTGAGTTGATTCTTAATCTACGGTAGCGCGATTACGATTTCGCATAAATCATAGAAAACAAGGGGCGTGGCAGATTCTAATAGGCATAGAAACGGTTTGTGAGGTTTATGTCAGCACTCTTTTTGCGCTCGTAATGACAACAAAAGGAACCGAGAAAACCTATTCGCGGATGATTTCGGCGTTCGCGCTGGGCGAGACGATTCGGACGAGTCGTTCTCCATCGAGGAATAAGTTGATCTCGATGTCTTCGGTCTTCACGCGAAGCTGTTCGAGTTTCGCGCCGCGGCCGGTGTCCTGTTTGCCGAGCGATTCGACCGTGACGCTGCCCGGCGTCATTTCCTGTGGGACGATTACCGAGAAAGTCTGTGCGCCTTTCTTGCCCCAATCGTAGAGGTGGGTGAGAATTGCATACTGGTCGTACATGTTGTTGTCGAGCACGACGACACGATCTGAATTGAACGTGAATTGCTGGGTATAAGGCCGCGCACCCTCCATGCGAAGTTCCACGTTGGCGGTAGCGCCATTGAAGACGATCGTTGATGCGGCTTTCTTCGCCCCTTGCATATTCCATTCGTAGCGCACCGGAGCGCCGTCAGGCCGAAGCTCCAAATTGCCTGTCACACGCGCCGCGCCCTGCGGGGTTTGAATTTCAGCGTTCCCATGCGCCGTCCAGTTGCCTCCGTTCGCGCTGAGTGAAAATTCTTCCGTGCCGGCCGCTTGACCGTTGACGAGAATCTTGAATTTTCCCTTGTCGGGCGCGAAAGCAAAAGCTGCAGCGATCGTGGCAGCACCAAGCGTGCACACCAGAAGAAGACATGCACAAATGTCAAAGCGCAGAATGGACCTGCGCATTGCGGAATGCCTCGTCATGCGGTCACCTTTGGAAAGATGCCGAGCGCGAGAATCTGTTCGACCACGCGCAGGGGCTCGATGTTGGTTTCGACGCGGAAGTCAGCCATCTCATAAGATGGCAGGCGCTCCTGGTAGAGACGGCGAAAGCTTGCTTCGTCGCGAAAAAGCGGACGATTGGTGATGTGCGCGCAGCGCGAGAGGAGCTCTTCGACGGGGCAGTGCAGCCAGACAAGCGCGGCACCGCCCTCGCGAAGCAGCGTGACATTGTCCGGCTGCGTGGTGGTGCCGCCACCCAGGGAAATAATGCGGGGTCTTTGAAGTGCGAGAGCTTCGCGCAGCGTCTTGGCGAGTTGCTCGTGCTCGATTTTGCGGAATGCAGGTTCGCCAAGCTTGGCAAAAATCTCGGGAATGGTGGCGCTCGTGGCTTCGGCAATCAACTTATCAAGATCCACGTACTGCCAGCCGATCTGGCGAGCCAGAAGCCGAGCAACAGTGGATTTGCCGCTGCCCATGAACCCTGTCAAACCTATGATACGGCGCGGACGAATGTCGTTCTTCATGAATGGGATATCGCTGCTGGATGCCGGTTTTGCAATCGCGAATCGGTTCGATCAATAGCCTTAAATCAACCTCACGAGCGCTACTCTCGCTTCAGGATGTTGATTGTACCATCGAACGAACTGAGTTCGACTTTCGCGTGCCCGGCATTGAACGTGCCCAGTATTGCATTCCCGAATTTCGAGACAGGATGCGCATGAGCGGGAGGAATTAGACTGGCCTGGCTGTTGACTTTGCCCTTGAGGGATGTAGCGCTCAGATCAAACGAATCGCCCGGAGAAAAGTGGACTTCGATCACGCCGCTGTAATTCTTGAGCCGGTAAATGCCATTGGGAAGAAATTCGCCGTCCAACAGAATGTTCCCTTTGGACGTTTGCGCGTGAACGTGATAGCTGCGCAGGCTGAGTAGTTTGAAGCTTCCACTGATCGACGAAACTTCCAGCCGCCCGGCGCAGCGTATGCACTGGAATGAACCACCTACGGTGCGCACCGTGAGATAGCCAGCGGCATCTTCCAGATCGACGCCCGCTCCAACCGTTTCCACGTTCATATCACCGAGGACATTCGCAACGGAAACTTCACCGGAGTCGTCGTGAATCTGTAGCTCCGCGTCTTCCGGGACATTAATTTGATAGTCAGCCCGCAAATCTTCGGGGGAAATCGAATTGGAGATCTGATGGGTCATCACGTCCACGCGATTGCCGGTCTGTTCAGCATCTACTTCCACCTTATCGCTGGTGTGCGTGGCAATTACCATCACTTCGGATTTCGTCCAGGCCTTCACAACTACTTTCCCGCTGGGATTGTGAATCGTCACGACACTGCGAGGCTCAACTTTGAAATGTTTTTCGATATTGTGAGCGAACACTGCGGTGGAAGCGACAAGCAGCAGGCCGGGGGCAAGAAGGCCCGTCTTCCAATTAAAACGAAGCGGTAGGAATTGAGCGGTACTCATTGGGCTGGCGCCTCCGGACTCGGTTGTGAATCGTTCCTCGCTCTCATCGATCATTCAACTGGGCGAGTAAATCGGCTTTCTGCTGATACGCTTCGTAGAGATACTCACGCGCGAGTTCGTTCTCGGGATCTTCGCGCACGCTGTTTTCACACAAAGAAATATAGTTGTCAACGATCTCAAGGTTCTGATGGAGGGAAGCAGTCACGGGTGTTTCAGATGCCGGCCAGGAAGAGAAAGAAGCCTTCTCCGCCGACATCAGCTGCGCGCTCAACGGCTCCGTCGACGACTGGGTTCCGTCCAGCCAGCGCTGCCGGTTAATCCGGGAGTTGATCGGGCCGCTAAGCCCGAAGGCAATAGCCAGGAGCGCAGCCAGGTATCCGCCAGCAAGAACTGGCCGAGGCAAGACGCTGAATTTCCCGCTGAAAAGCTCCGCCAGCCATGACTTCGAAGGAACCTCGGAAGGGGTGTCGCTGATAAGTCCTTCTTTTTCGAGTTCCGCTCGCAACGCAAACCAAATCCGGGCCGGCGGTTCCGGGTCCGAGGCGGCAAGCTGTGCCCCGGCTGCACGGATCTTCCCAAGGTCCTCGACGAAGCTTCGGCAGGAAGGACAATGGCGAAGATGCGCCTGCACGCTTAGATCGGCCGGGGAACCATTGCGCGGGGAATCGGACGAATCAAACCGATCCAGGAAATCCCTACAAGCTACTGTCGTCATTGCATTTAGTCCTCACCACCAGCATTGCCGGCGGCTTTCCGATCTTCGCGGGCCCTATCCCGCAAGGATTCGTGGAGCAATTCGCGCAGCCGCATCCGCGCTTTATGAAGCTGCGATTTCGAATTTCCGATTGAACAGTCCATGATCTCAGCAATCTCGTTGTGCTCGTAACCCTGCACATCGTGGAGCACGAAAACCGCCTTATAACCGGGCGGCAAATGATCCACGGCTCGCTGGAGGTTGACGCGATCTATCGAGCCGCTCAACCTCAGGTCCGCCATGCCGAAATCGCGCCGTGGCCCTCCGGATTCCTCATCCGGCTCCGTCATCTCGTCCAAGGAGGACTCGGTGGCCGATTTCTTTCTCAGGCGCATCAGCACCACATTTACCGCCAGCCGATGCAGCCAGGTCGAAAAAGCCGATTCACCGCGGAAGGTAGCAATCTTTCGGAAGAGCTGGAGGAAGGCTTCCTGAGTCAAATCCTCCGCTTCGGCCGTATTCCCAACCATCCGCAGACACAGCGAATACACGCGGCGGTTGTGTAACCGGTACAAGCGCTCGAAGGCCGCCGCATTTCCCGCCTGGGCCAACCGGATCGCCTCCGCTTCGGGCAACTCACCAGGCGTTTCGATTCGTCTCACGCGGGCCACGCTACCCGCTGGGACGCATCACCCATTGCGATGCGCCACCATGTCTGAAAGTTGTCTTAGTGGTTCTTTTCACGCAATTATCCAATTCGGCATTCCGAAATATAACCTTCAAAGAGTGCCCAAGTGCCTGTTCGATGCTGCTGTGAGGATAAAGGCATCGGTATTCTCGCTGCAACTGTGTTAGACGTCCAGTCAGGTTCCAAATCTAATTTTTTTCTTCCATTTATAGGAGCACATGACGCTTCCCACGAGCTCAACCGGTTAGGGAATGACCAACAATGACCAACTGTGTCCCAAATGGCTAGGCGGAACCGCGGGCAGCACGCGGCACTAGACGCAGCTTCGTGACTGTGCGGGGCCTGTTCAGCGCTGTATCGAATCCGGTCAGGCGCTCCGCAGGAAGTGCGTGAAGGAACGATTTGAGGATCACCTCCGACTCACGGAGGCAGGTATTGAGGTCGTAGTAAAGCGAATCGAACTGTTTCCAACTGGCGGCGGGAAGTGCAGCGCATTATAGCACGAGTTTCAAATGGAAGAGGTTTTTCGACCAGGAAGCCGTGCCAAGCCCGCGTTGTCTGACCCATTGTCTGACTTGTCTGAAAAAGAGCGGCGTTCGTTCTGGACCTAGCGCGGGCGGCGAACGAAGAACGCACCGGAATGCATACTGAGGGTGGTTCCCGCGTACTGAGGCGTTTTCTTGACGCTTCTCGAAGCCGACCGCTATACTGCCGGACGACTCCCGAAAGGACTCTTCGTTGGAATTTGAGCCGCTCGACCAGTTTCAACAACGCCGCAAAAAACTGACCGAAATTGAGGCGCTGGGACACGCTTCTTACCCGCACAAGTTCGAATGGACACACACGGCCAGGGAAGTAGGCGAGAAATTCCGCGAGCGAACTGGCGAACAATTAGCCGCGGTGCACGTGGACGTGCGAGTGGCGGGTCGCATCGTCGCGCTTCGGCCGCACGGAAAGGCCGCTTTCGGGCACATCTTGGGTGACGGCGCGCGGCTGCAGTTCTACGTCAAGCTCGACGTGGTTGGCGCGGAGCAGTTCAAGCTGTTTCAGCTGCTTGATTTAGGCGACATCATCGGCGTGAGCGGACATCTATTCCGCACGAAAACGAATGAGCTGACCGTGTGGGTGACGAAGCTTGAACTTCTCAGCAAGGCATTGCTGCCGCTGCCGGAAAAATGGCACGGGCTTGCGGACATCGAGCAGCGTTACCGGCGGCGTTATCTCGATCTGATCGTGAACGACCGGCCGCGGGAAATTTTTATTGCGCGCGCGAAAATCATCCGGGAAATTCGCAACTTCTTCAACGAACGCGGCTACGTGGAAGTGGAAACGCCGATGATGCATCCGATTTTGGGCGGGGCTACGGCGCGCCCTTTCATCACCCATCACAATACTTTCGACATGGATTTGTACCTGCGTATCGCACCGGAGCTTTATTTGAAGCGGCTCGTTGTGGGCGGGCTCGATCGCGTTTACGAGATCAATCGCAATTTTCGCAATGAGGGCATTGACGCGATCCACATGCCTGAATTCACGATGCTCGAGTTTTATCAGGCATACAGCGATTTTTCCGAGCTGATGAATCTTACCGAGGAACTATTTCGCGGAATCGCGGAGGAGATTGCAGGGGCGACGAAGTTTCCTTTCGGCGATATCGAAATTGATTTCGGCAAATTTCAGCGGCTCACGATGCGCGAGGCGATCGCGAAATACTGGATCGCTCCGGCGGAGGCGGGCAGCCTCGTCGCCGAGTTGGGCGCCGAACAAGGACCAAAGGCCGTAGCAGCGCGATACAACGCATACGCGCGAACGCACAGTGCGGATATGATCGCAAATATCGAGAAGCTGTCACCCGGCGAGTTGATTGGCGAGATCTTTGAAGCAGTGGCTGAAGCCCATTTAGTCCAACCGACCTTCATATACGATTTCCCAACGGCCGTTTCACCGCTCTCGAAGTCGCGCGCGGATAATCCGGAGATCGCAGAACGGTTCGAACTCTTCATTGCCGGAATGGAACTGGCCAATGGATTCTCTGAGCTAAATGACCCGTTCGATCAAGAGAGCCGCTTCGCCGCACAAGCGGCGAAGGGCGGACAAGAAGTTCCGAAGGAAGTGGACACCGATTATATTCGCGCGCTCAGCCATGGCCTGCCCCCCACGGCCGGCGAAGGCGTTGGAATCGATCGTCTGGTGATGCTGCTCACGAACTCGCGAACGATCCGCGAGGTGGTACTGTTCCCGCTTCTGCGTACTGAATCGGCGGAGCCCGACGCGGGACCGGAATCTCAATCCGCTTCGGGCGGGCAGTCCTGATATGGCTGAAAGCGCGCTTCGACACACCGCAAAATGAAGTTTGAATCGTTTGTTGCGCTGCGGTACCTGCGGTCGCCAAACCGTCCCGCGGTGCTGCGGCTCGTCACGCTGCTGGCCGTGATCGGCGTGGCGGCCGGCGTCACGACGCTCGTAATTGCCCTGGCCATGAACACAGGGTTTCGCCAGGCGATTCGCGACCGCCTTCTCACCGTCACCGCGCATGTAAACCTCAAGCCGGTTGGCTCCGAAGGCATTCGAAATTATCGTGAATTGATGGCGCGGCTCGCGGATAGTCCCGGCGTTCGCTCCATCGAGCCGGCCATTTACGACACCGTGCTGCTGTCTGCAGGCAACCACGCGCGCGGAGTCGTGCTGAAGGGTGTGGACCCTGAACTCGAGCGCAATGCAAGCGAAGCGTTGCGCCGCATCGTGGCAGGCTCAGCCGATTTTCATTCGGATGCAGACGGGATTCCAGCGATCCTGGTTGGGCGGCTTCTCGCCGACGACCTGAAAATATCCGCGGGTGATTACCTTACCCTCACCAGTCCGCAAGGAAGCCTCACTCCCTTCGGAATGCTGCCTCGATCGCGGCGTTTCCACGTAACCGGAATCTTCGATTCGGGCTTCTACGACTACGACGCGAATTGGACTTTCGTAACGCTGGGATCCGGACAGGCGATGGCGGGCATTGGCGATGTGGTGAGTTTGCTCGAAGTGCGCGTCAGCAACCTCGACGATGCCGGCCGAGTCGCGGCGGAAATTTCAAAGCGCGCCGGCAACGGATTTACCGTAAGTACCTGGATGGACGAGAACCGCGCCTTGTTCCGCGCTCTCAGCCTTGAAAAGCTCGTTACTGCATTGTTTATCGGATTGATCACTTTCGTGGCCGGATTAAACATTCTGGTGATGCTTACAATGACGGTAACCGATCGCTCGAAAGACATCGCCGTACTCATGGCCATGGGCGCCCGCCGCCAGCAGGTGCGGAAGGTATTCGTTTTGCAGGGCTTAGTCGTCAGCATGGTCGGCACGTTTGCAGGTCTTGTTCTCGGATACCTACTGGCGTGGGGGGCGGACCGCTGGGAGTTGATTCCTCTGAATCCGGAAATTTATGCAATCCCTTATGTCCCTTTTCATGCCAACGGATTTGACGCCTTGTGGATCGCCGCTGCCGCGCTGGCGATCAGCGTTGCTGCGACCACGTTACCGGCGCGCTCGGCATCAAAGATTTTGCCTGTCGAGATTTTGCGATTCGAGTAAAAGGGCCGATGTTCTTCTCATTCTCGAAAAGAGTTGACGAACCTGTGGGAGTTGACGCCGGAACGGCATGAATCTGCAACGCTAACGTGTTAGAATGACTCGGAGGGCGAAGATTTAGCGTAGAAAGTTGAGCGGAAGTTACAGTGCTCGGGGGCGCATAGGGGTAACAGTACGGCGCAAATGTGAAAGTCTTTAGAATCAGTTCCGCTTCGGGAAAGAGTACTTGCCACGAAATGAAGGACATACGGTTGGTGAAGTTCGGCATCTAACGTGAAATAGACGATGCGATGAGTGAGCAAGCCACCTTGGGCGTCGCGGTTATTGACGAGACTCATCTTCAAGCCTTCACAGGCTCGCAAGAGCTTGTGCGGGTTGAAGGCTTGCGAAAAACCTTCCGGTCCGGCGCGCACGAAATCACCCCCCTTGATGGAATCAGCTTCTCGATGGAACGCGGCGACATGATTGCCATTATTGGACCTTCTGGCGCCGGTAAAAGCACGTTGTTACACATCTTGGCTGCGCTGGACACTCCAACAAACGGTGCAGTATACTTCGGCGCGAAATCATTAAAATCTTTGAATGAACTCGAACTCGCCGAGTATCGAAACAGCGCAGTGGGTTTTATATGGCAGCGGCACCATCTCATGCCGGACTTCACTGCCGCTGAAAACGTGGCGACGCCGATGCTGGTTCGGGGCCAGCCGATGAGTCAGGCGCTCCGGGCGGCGCAAGAGTGGCTGGGTGAAGTTGGGTTGGCCGATCGAGCCGGACAGAGCGCGGGTGAATTATCGGGCGGGGAGCAGCAGCGAGTTGCGATTGCCCGAGCGCTGGCTAACCGGCCGGCGCTATTACTGGCCGATGAACCTACAGGCGATCTGGATGAGCGCAACGCAGAGAGTGTTTTTGATCTTCTGATGCGGCTTCATGGCTCTCACCATTTGACTTCCATTCTCGCAACGCACAATCTATCGTTAGCGCGTCGCACAGAGCGCATTTTGGTTCTGGATCATGGCAAGCTGGTGCCGGCCGCGAACGTTCCTGCTGGGATAGCGAGTGCATCGACGGCTCATTCAACAACCGTTGAAGCGCAGATTTCAGGAGACCTTGGGTGAACCGTGTTTGAACGTTATACAGAGAAGGCTCGACGCGTAATATTTTTCGCTCGCTACGAGGCGAGCCAGTACGGCAGTCCGTTCATCGAGACGGAGCACCTGTTGCTCGGCCTGTTGCGCGAGGATAAGGCGCTGGCGAACCGGTTCCTGCGCACCCACGGCTCGATCGAATCGATTCGCAAGGAAATCGAGTCGCGAATCACCGTCCGCGAGCGTATTTCCACCTCCGTGGAAGTGCCTCTCAGCCAGGAGTGCAAGCGCATCCTGACCTTCGCCGCGGAAGAGGCCGAGCGTCTCGGCCACAAGCATGTCGGCACCGAGCATCTGCTCCTCGGCGTTCTGCGGGAGGAAAAATCCTTCGGAGCGGAAATCCTGCTGGAGCGTGGACTAAGGCTTTCAACCGTGCGCGAGGAGTTGGCGCGCAGCACGGGAGAGAAGGTGCCAGTGAGCCGGCCAAAAGAAGCATCCTTGTTAGCGGAATTTAGCCGCGATCTCACGCAAGCGGCGATGGAAGGGCAGCTCGATCCTCTCGTGGGGCGAGATCGCGAACTTGAACGCGCGATTCAGATCCTATGCCGCCGCACGAAGAACAATCCTGTTCTAATCGGCGAGCCGGGCGTTGGGAAAACAGCGATCGTCGAAGGCCTGGCGCAGCGGATTGCCGATGGCGATGTGCCGCCGTTTCTCGCGGACAAGAGAATTCTTTCGCTCGATCTTTCTCTGATCGTCGCGGGCACGAAATATCGCGGGCAGTTCGAAGAGCGGCTGAAGACCATCATGAAGGAATTGATGGAGAGCCAGAACGCGATCGTATTCATCGACGAATTACACACCCTCGTCGGCGCGGGTTCGGCGGAAGGTTCCCTCGATGCCGCGAATATTTTGAAACCAGCGCTGAGCCGCGGCGAAATTCAATGCATTGGCGCGACGACTCCTGCGGAGTATCGCAAGTCCGTTGAAAAAGATCGCTCGCTCGAGCGTCGCTTCCAGGCTGTGAAAGTCCCGGCCCCGGCGGAAGACGAAGCCATTCGCGTGCTGCAAGGCGTGCGAGATCGTTACGAGAAATTCCACGCCGTCAGCTACACCGATGACGCGATTCGCTACGCCGTCTATCTTTCGAATCGGTATATCCCGGATCGTTTCCTTCCGGATAAGGCCATTGACCTTCTCGACGAAGCGGGCTCGCGTGTGAAATTGCGTCAGGCGATGCTTCCCGACGAAGTTTCCGAAGTGCAAAAGCGCGTGAAGTTCATCACCCACCGGATGGAAACCGCGATCGCGAATCACGAATTTGAGAAAGCGCGTTTCTACTCGGAAGAAGAACGCAAAGAAAAAGAGCATCTGCGCATGTTGCGCGAGAAGCTGAAAATCGATGACTCCTCGACGGGCATCGTTACCCGCGAAGATATCGAAGACGTAGTCGCGCGCTGGACCGGCATCCAGGTCTCCGCCATCAAAGAAGACGAGCAACAGAAGCTGCTGCGCATTGAAGAAGAGCTGCACCGCCGGATTATCAGCCAGGATAAATCCATCACGGCCTTGGCACGCGCGATTCGCCGCAGCCGCGCTGGTTTGAAGGCACCCGGCCGGCCGGTGGGCTGCTTCTTGTTCCTGGGCCCCACGGGCGTCGGCAAGACGGAAGTGGCGCGCAGGCTCGCTGAATTTCTGTTCGGCAGCGAAAAATCTCTTATCCGCTTCGACATGTCTGAATACATGGAGAAGCACTCCGTGTCGAAGTTGATCGGCGCGCCCCCGGGATACGTGGGATACGAAGAAGGCGGCCAGTTGACCGAACGCGTGCGCCGCACGCCGTACTCGGTTATGCTTCTCGACGAAATTGAAAAGGCGCACCCGGACGTTTACAACATTTTGCTGCAGGTATTCGAAGACGGGCAATTAACCGACGGGCTCGGAAATACAGTGGACTTCCGCAACACAATCATTATCATGACCTCGAACATCGGAGCGCGGCAGCTGCAAAAACAAGCGGGCTTGGGGTTCCAGTCCGCCGACGATTTAGCCGCAGCGAAAAACCAGGACGACATGGTGATGGGCGAGGTGAAGCGGGTCTTCAACCCTGAGTTCTTGAACCGGTTGGACGAAGTGATTTTGTTCAATTCGCTCACGGATGACGACCTGCTGCGGATTATCGATTTGCTCGTCGGCCAGATCAACGAGACGCTGGTGCATCGCCAGGTGCAGATCGCTCTGACACCGGAAGCGCGTCAGTGGATTCTCGAGAAAACTTGCGGCGATCGAAATTATGGCGCGCGGCCGCTCCGGCGCGCGTTGCAGAAATACGTCGAAGACCCACTGTCGGAAGCTCTCATTCAGGGCGGACTACAGCGGCCGGCCACGCTGGAAATTTATCTCTCAGCGGACGGTCTCTTGTTCCGGCCTGTCGTAGAAGCAACCCCGGTGGCCCACTAGGAATCCTACACGCGCAAGCCGGACGGAGCGGTCCGGCGGGGGAGCCAAATATCTTGGGCGGGGAAGTGCGGCCTTGACCAGAACCATGGCCGCAGGCAGGAAAATTTTTCTGCGCCGATTCCAATTTCTCGTCGTTGTGTATCTCCTCTGGCTTTCGATCGTACATCCCGTTTGGGCTCAGCGCTTGCAGTCGCCGGCCGGTCCGCAATACACGATTGAACGGATTGAATTCCAAGGGAATCGCCGCATTCAACGCGATACTCTTCTAGCTCGCATTTTTTCCCGTCCGGGCGACCCGCTTAGCGAGGAAGCTATCAAGCGTGACTTCCAGGCGCTTTGGAATACTCAATTCTTCGAAGATATTCGCCTCGAAGTCGAAGACAGCCCCACCAACCCGAGCGCGAAAATCCTCGTCTACTACGTCACAGAACGTCCGATTATCCGTCGCATCGAATACAAAGGAAACAAATCCGTCACTGAATCCGATATCCTCGACCGCTTCAAAGAACGCAAAGTCGGCCTCTCCGTGGAAAGTCAATTCGATCCTACAAAAATCAAGCGCGCCGAGGTCGTCCTGAAGGAGCTGCTTGCCGAACACGGGCGCCAGTTTGCGACAGTGAAACCGACCTACGAGAGAATCGCGGCGACGAACGCTGTAAAACTTGTATTCAACATCGATGAAGGCCCGAAAGTAAAAGTCGGCGAAATTAAGTTCACAGGCAACAAAGCCTTCTCAGACCGCAAACTCGTTCGAGCAATGAGGCACGATCGCCCCTACGCGATTCCCTTGGGTTTCACCGAAATTCCAGTGCTCAGCAAAACCTACGACCGGCAGAAGCTGGACGAGGATCTCGAAATCGGCGTACGCGGGCTTTACCAAAACAACGGTTACTTCAAAGTGCTGGTCAAGGATCCAATTCTGAAAATCGTGGACGAAGATCGCAACGGAATACCTGGACCGTGGCCTCTGGTCGGCTCGAAGCACGGAAAATCAACGAACATCACGATCCCCATCGAAGAAGGCGAGCAGTATCGGATGGGAGTAATTAAGTTCAGGAGCAGTGACCCCGAACAGGGCCTCGTGTTTAAGCCAGAGGCTCTCGTGAAAGTCTTCCCGCTCAAGGAAGGCGATATTTTTGGGACTGACAAAGTTCGCAAGGCCCTCGATGACTATAAGAAGCTATACGGAGGATATGGCTACATCAACTTCGTTGCCACGCCCGTTACCGAAGTAAATGACGCGAAAAAGTTGGTCAATATCACTATGGAATTCGATCAAGGCAAGCCATTTTATGTCCGCCGAATCGAATTCTCGGGAAACACAACCACGCGCGACAAAGTGATTCGCCGGCAGCTCCTGATCGACGAGGGCCAGGTCTTTAACAATCGCTACTGGGAATTGAGCCTCTTGCGCTTGAATCAGCTGAATTACTTCGACCCCATCAAGCCGGAAAACGCGGAATTGAAGAAAAATGAAAAGGCCGGCACGGTAGACATCAAGCTGAAAGTAAAAGAAAAGGGAAAGCAGTCAATCAGCTTTTCCGGCGGCGTCAGCGGAATTGCCGGTACGTTCGTCAGCCTGTCTTATCAGACGAACAATTTTCTCGGTCTCGGCGAGACGCTTACGATTTCAGGACAACTCGGCAATCTGCAGCAAGGCGCCACCTTCGGCTTCACGGAGCCTTACTTGTTTGACCGGCCGATCTCCACCGGCTTCACTGTCTTCTATAGCAAGTTCAACTACAACCAGGCGAAGCAAGAAGGTTTGCTGCTCGGGCAGCAAGTTGCCATTGATCCTGCGCTTCAGCAGAACTACACAACCGACTCGCACGGCTTCACGATTTTCGCCAGCTACCCTTTGCGAAAATATCAGTTCACCCGAATCGGAGTCACCTATGGTTTTTCCACCACGAACATCACCGCCTTCAGCCAATCCGCGCAACTGCTGTTCGAGTTCACTCAGTTCCGCAGCCTCGCGGGGCCTTCCGCTCTGAACGGGATTCAGTCGAGCAAAATCACGCCCACTATTTCCTATAACACGGTTGATAATCCGCAAAACCCCACGCACGGGAAGAGCTTTTATTACGGGCTTGGCTGGGAGGGCGGACCACTCGGCGGCAATACCAACACTTTTACAAATACTTTCACCATGACGTATTTTCGTCCTCATCACCATAAGCGTAACGTAATCGGAGTTCGCGTTTTGACCAGCATGATCACGGGGTACAACGGAACCGACGTCCCGCCCTACAGCCGCTTTTACCTGGGCGGAGAAAACGACGTTCGCGGATTCGATTTCTATACGATTTCTCCTTTTGTAGCGATTCCCAGCTCATCGAACACAACAGTCACCTATTTCGATCCCACACGGCTTGGTCCCAGCGGCAACCCCACCCAGGTGGCCCTCAACGTTCCTATTGTCACTTTTCTCCCCACGCGGCCCGGTGGCGACTTCCAAGGCGTGGGAAATTTCGAGTACCGGATTCCAATCGCCGGCCCCGTGAGTATGAGCCTGTTCAACGACATCGGTTTCGACGGGATCATTCGCAAATCGCAGTTGGCTTTGAATCCTGGAGCGCTCAGTACTCTCCAGGAACAATATCCAAATCCCGATTTTCCGAATCTGACGATTCCTAAGAGTCTCGAGATCCTTCCCGGCACGAACTTCAAGCCCCACACTTCGGCCGGAGTCGAATTTGTCGTCCAGTTGCCGATTGTCAATGCGCCTTTCCGTTTCTATTACGCGTATAACTATCTGCGTTTGAATCAAACACTTTCCGGACCGCGAGGAGGATTTTTCCTGTCGGATGCCCAGAAATCCGCGCTGCCTCCCGGAGTATTTGAGACTCAAATCGCCCCGCAGTTGGACACGATTCTGGATAGTCAGGTGCAGCGAATCCCCGCCGGCTTGATCGAACCAAAGCAGACGTTCCGCTTCACGATCAGCCGGACATTCTAAATTGACGCCAATCGAGGAAAGCTTGTGATGCGAATGATTCTGGAAATCGAAATTTCAATCGGCGGCAGACGCTCGGAGGAAGGGCGATGAGATTGGGAAGACTAAGCGTCGCGGTATTAATCGCCGCCTGCGTGGCGGGGTGCGGGAGCAACGCCGCCAAGGTCGGTGTCACAATATCGCCCACGACCGCAACAGTAGTCGAGCGGGGAACGCAGCAATTCAGTGCGGTTGGATCTGGCTCGACCACCACCACCGTGAACTGGCAGATTTGCCTTCCTCCGGCAACCGCCGGAAACCAGCCTACTAACTGCACTCCTTTGCCTGGCCAATCAGGAACCGGCCCCACCGGCGTCGGAACGATCACGCAGGCGACGGCCACTCAAGCCGGAGGGCTTTACACGGCGCCTTCGGCTGTGCCGTCTACGAATCCAATCCTTGTTGTAGCCACCAGCACGGTGGATACCAAGGCCTTCGCAGCAGCCATGGTCACAATCACGTCAGGGATCACCGTGCAGATAACACCCACTGCGGCGACAATCGCGCCACAGGATAGATTCACGTTCACCGCCACCGTCAGTGGTCCTACCAACGATCATGGCGTTACCTGGTCGGTGAACGGCGTTGCTGGCGGCGATGCACTCCACGGATTTATCTGTCCGATTGCTGCCCTACCCGCATGTCCTGCGGGAACGTATATCGCGCCCGCAACATCTCCAGGAGCGATCACGGTCACCGCCACTTCCTCGGCCGATCCAACCCGATCAGCTTCCGCTAGCGTCAACGTTATCGGAGCCTCCCCAAGCCCAGTCATCTCCAGCATCGCTCCCACTACCGCGGTCCAGGGCTCCGTTCAACAGGACGTCTACATAATTGGCAGCGTCGTGAACGGCGCTGATTTTTTTTCCACTTCCGTGGTGCTAGTTGACGGGGTTCCGATTGTTCCGACATTTATTGATTCCAATCTGCTGCGTGTGACGATTCCGTCGGTGCTGCTTCAACAGGCGAAGACGGTAAACATTCAGGTCCGCAGAACAGATGGGGATACCTCGCCGCCCGCGAGCTTGACAGTCGCTCCAGCGCGCCCAGCCGTCATCTCTTCCACTCCTGCGAGCGTGTCGTCGATGGCTTCAAGCGCCAACGTAACTCTCTCAGGTGGTTTCTTCATCCCGCCCCAAACCTCTTCCGGGGGCACGACGGCCACATTCAACGGTGTAAGCGTGACGCCGACTGTCATCAACAGCCGCCAGCTCACGGTTCCCACCCCGGCGAATGGTGCGACAACACCGGGCCTCTACCCCATCGTGGTTCAAAATCCGGGTATCACTGCCAACCTGCCATCCACCTCCGCCGTGAATTTGGCAGTGACTCCGAATCCCTCCTCGATTCCTATTGCTCCCAACGCCAACATCACCGTAGGCGCGAGTCCAGCCGCAATTGCCATTGACCCAGTATTGAATCTTGCGGCGGTTGCGAACTCGGGAGACGGAAGCGTTTCCTTGATCAATCTAGCGACGAACTCCGTCGTCAAGACGATTCCAAACGTCGGCAATGCGCCTACCGGGATCGCCATCGACGATCAATTGCCCGATCACATCGCACTCGTCGTCAACAGCGGCGACAACACCGTTTCCACCTTGGATCTGACGACTCAAGCTGTTGTCGGAACGCCCCTTTCGGTACAGATAGGTGCGCCTCCGCCACCCGTAGCAGGGCCTGTTTCGATAGCAATCGGTATCAACCCTCTCTCGCATCGTGCGGTTGTCGCCTACCAATCAACGAATCTGGCCACGGTCTTGGACACTTCCAGTGGAGTTCCTGTTTTCTCCGCGCAAATTGGCGGCACTCTCACCCCCTTCAGCACCGGGGTCAGCCCGGAAATAGCAATCGACCCGCTGTTGAACTGGGCGGTTATCACTCCCGGTGGTGCAGGCACCATCAACATCGTAGATCTCGGTCGGTTGCCCATTGCGGGTGACGGCGGGCGGCCTCCGCACGTTATCGGAAGCCTATCCCTCTCCACGAGCGTTCAGGGTGTTGGCATCAATACGGAAACCCATCAGGTGCTTTTGACAAATCCAAACGCTGGGATGCTTCAGACGTTCAGCCTTCTGGATAATTCCGTCAACTCGATTTCCTTTACCGTTAGCCAATTGGGTTATTCCGCAGCCGCGGTAAATTCGCTGACGAATGTGGGAATAGCTGTGAACTCGCAGACCTCCACCGCGGCTGTGGTCGACCTTGGAACCGGCGTAGTATTGCAGCCCACGGTTTCTGGACTCGGAACTCTGCCGCAGGCTGTTACCGTGGATCCTGCCCTCGACGAAGCGCTGGTGGTGAATCAAGCGAGCGGCACTGTTTCGGTCGTCTCGCTCGGCAGTTCCTTCAGGAATTTGCAAATCACCGCGCTGAATCCCGCCGTTGCGTTCGCTCCCGCTGCGGCGAATCTCTCTCTCACGATCAACGGTTTCGGTTTCGTTCAGGGAACTTCGCAGGTGTTTCTCGACACTACCGCGCTGCCGCCTGGAAACGTCACGGTATCGAATGGCGGCAGGCAAATAATTGCGACCGTTCCAGCAAGCATGCTGCAATCGGCTCGGCGCTATGGCGTGACGGTTCAAGACCCAGGGCCGAATGTTTCCAACACAACGGAACTGGCGGTTGTGCAACCTGTCGTAGTCGGGAACCAGCCCTCGAGCGTTGCAGTTGACCCGGATCGCGATATCGCCGTTGTGACGAATAATGGTGACGGGACAGTTTCGCTCGTCGATCTGGCCGCTGGAACTACGCTTCCACAGAGTCCCTTGTCGGTTGGGCAAGGTCCGATCGGTGTAGCCGTTTTACCGCGGCTCGGCCTCGCTGTGGTCGCGAATAACGTTAGCAGTAATGCGACGGTGGTGGATGAGAATGGAGTCAATCCTCCGCAGACGGTGGCTCTTTGCTCCGGTTGCACCGGCCCTACTGGAGTTGGGATCGTACAAGACACAGCCAGCGCAATCGTCGCTGCGTCGGGCCCGGATGCGGGGTGTTCGACGGTCACCAGCGGGTGCGAGGTCAGCTTCGTTCAGGTGGCGCCCACGGGCTCGGCTCCGGGAGCAAGCATCGGAGTAAATCAAAGTCCGGTGTCAGTCGCCACAGATTCGAATGGTGATCGCTTCGCTGCTGTTGGCGCTGCCTCGCAGGCGGGTAGTATCGACATCATTGATCTCTTGACCAGCACCGTCACTTGCCGTGTAAGTGGAGTTCAGTTGCCAAGTGGCGTTGTCTTCGATCCCGTCAACCAGGTTTTCGTAGCCGCCAACAGCCTGCAAAATAATATTGTCATCGTGGATCCGCTTACTTGCATACCCACCACGGTACGGGTAGGCATCAATCCAACCTCGCTCGACTACAACTTTCAGACCAGCACACTGGTTACGGTAAATTCGGCAAGCAACACCATGTCGTTCCTGGACTACATGTGCCCGCCGGCGGTGGGCGTACCGGTAACCTGCTCATCTCCACAGACGCGCGAAATCTTTGGCCTTCCCAGCTCGGCAAAGTTTTCAGAGAACCAGCAGTTTTCTGTGGCGATCGATGCGAAGCTGAATCTTGCAGTGGTGGTAGATACGAACAACAGCCGCGTTTTGCTGATACCGCTGCCTCATTGAGGATTCATGTCGGGATTCGCGCGGGCCAACCCGCCAGTCTCGCCCCGCATCCGAAAAGGCCGGGGTGAGCTTGAATCCGATTGACCGCTTTCTCGCAGCGCGGCTATAATCGCGAGTTTGCGTTTCGTGGAATTTACGAATAAGGAGTGAGAATGAGCATTCGATTGGCAGTTCTGGCCTTGGCGGGTTCATTAGCGGGACCCGCAGTATGGGCTCAGTCCGGTGGCGCAGCGGCGTCGGCGGCTGGAATGAAAGTGGGTGTGATCAACGTGCAGGTAGCTATCACCAGCACGGGAGAAGGCAAGCAGGCGGCGGGTGAGTTGCAATCGCAGTTCGCTCCCAGGCAATCGGAACTCGATGGCCTCCGTAGGCAGGTGGAAGATATTCAGACGCGGCTGCGCACGGGCGCCAGCACGCTGAGCGACGATGAGAAGGCCCGCCTTTCGCGCGAGGGCGACCAGCTGAGCCGCCAGTTCCAGCGCAAACAGCAGGATTCCCAGGACGACTTCAACGAAGCGCAGCGCGAAATCGTCGATCGGATTGGCCGCAAAATGATCGACGTTCTCGATAAATATTCGAAAGACAACGGATACGGCGTGATTTTCGATACATCGGCCCAGAACACGCCCGTGGTTTACGCTGCGAATCAGATCGACGTGACGCAGGAAATCATCCGCCTCTACGACCAGAATTATCCCGTGAAGGCGGGCGCGGCGAAGTCCTCAGCGCCTCCGCGATCAGCTGCTCCGAAGCCGGCACCGGCAACGCCGGCACAACCCAAGCAGTAGTTCCTACCGTCTCGGAGATTTTCCCAAGGCCTCCCGATCCGGGAGGCCTTTTTGTTTGCAGCGATTTTTTGGAGTGCGGCGGCTCGCCGCCGCTTTCGTAGCTACATCGCGATTAGAAAACACAATAAGCCTCATCAATCCAATCACTTCCAATTTTCTAAACGAAGACAAAGGCAGGGTTTTCTCGAAGTGATCCCAGGCGCGGTTTCGACCCACTCCCCAAGCCCTCAGGGCTTGGCAACGTACATGTTGGGAAACTGCTCCCGCAGATTATTCATCTTCGGAATATCGCAGATCTGAATGTAGGGATTCTCGGGATGATGCTCAGCGTAGTCCTGATGGTAGCTCTCCGCCGGATAAAATTTGTCGAGCGCAACGATTTGCGTCACGATCGGACTCGAGTAGATCTTCGCTTGCGTCAGTTGTCCGATATAGGCTTTCACGATCCGCTCCTGCTCTGGGCTGCTGAAGAAAATTGCAGAGCGGTACTGAGTGCCGGTGTCCGGCCCCTGCCGATTCAGTTGCGTCGGGTCATGCACTACCGAGAAAAAGATTTTCAGCAGTTGTCCCAGCGTGATCACCGAGGGGTCGTAAACGATTTCCACCGACTCGGCGTGTCCCGTCGAGCCGCTGCTCACCGTTTCATAATCGGGATTTTTCAGTGTGCCTCCCGAATAACCTGCCGTGGAGCGAATCACTCCCTTCACGTGTTTGAACACCGTCTGCACGCCCCAGAAGCAGCCTCCCGCGACGACCAGCGTTTCTTGTCCCGGTTTCGCGGCCAACTTCTCATCAACGGCGGGGTCGGGAATCGCCACAGCTGTCGCGGCAGCGGCGGCCACCGCGCTGGCCGCCTGACGGCGCGACGTCATGAACAGCAACAGCGCAGCCCCGCAGAGAACCAGAAAAATCACCACAGATCGATTCATATTTCCTGCTCCTTCTCGAATCTCAACCGTAGTACGCAAGAACCGGCATGCATGGATTTTGCCGGCTTGGTTCAGCCAAGACCTGCGCTGCTTTGCGCCGCTTATTTCAGCGAGGCCATATCGATCACGAACCTGTATTTCACGTCATTCTTCATTAGCCGCTCGTACGCTTCATTGATCTGTTGAATCTTGATCATCTCGATGTCCGCCGTGATTCCCTTGTCCGCGCAAAAATCCAGCATCTCCTGGGTCTCACGGATCCCGCCGATTCCCGAACCAGCCAGGCTGTGGCGCCCGGGGATCAATTGAAACGCCGCAATCGGGAAAGGCTTCGGCGGAGCGCCGACCAGCGTGAACGTTCCATCCATTTTGAGCAGTGACAGATAACTGCCGATATCGTGCTCGGCCGAGGCCGTATCCAGGATGAAGTTGAAACTCTTGGCTTGCTTCTCGATTTCGCCGGGATTTGTTGTGAGCACCACTTCGTCCGCGCCCAATCGTTTGCCGTCCGCCACTTTGTTTGCCGACGCGGTGAAAAGCACGGTATGCGCCCCGAAGGCCCTCGCGAACTTGATGCCCATGTGTCCGAGTCCGCCGAGCCCGACCACTCCCACTTTTTGCCCTTTGCTCACTTTCCAGTGCCGCATCGGCGAGTAGGTGGTGATGCCCGCGCAAAGCAGCGGCGCCGTGCCAGCAAGATTCGCGGAGCTCGCGACGCGCAGCACAAACGCTTCATCCACGACGATGCTCTGCGAATATCCGCCGTAGGTGACGCCGCACAGAACCGGCTCCGGCGAGTTGTAGGTAAACGTGCAACCACTGACGCAGTATTGTTCTTCTCCCGCGCGGCAGTTTTCACACACGCGATCGGAATCCACCATGCAGCCTACCGCGGCGATGTCGCCTTCCTTGAATTTCTTCACCGCGCTTCCCACCTTGACCACGCGGCCGACTATTTCGTGTCCGGGCACACACGGATAGACAGTCGGCATGAATTCGACCCACTCATTCCGCACCGTGTGCAGATCCGAATGGCACACGCCGCAATAGAGAATTTCAATCTGCACGTCCTGGGTCCGCGGTTCGCGCCGTTGCAAAGTGTGCGGTGACATCGCGCCGGAATTGTTTTGCGCGGCGAACGCCTTCGCCGCGAATGTGTTTGTCTTCTGACCTTCTTTGGCTGTCTGTTGCGCTGTCTCGCTCATCGTGTATGTCCCCTTCTCCTCAAGAGTCACTTCCTTAGTGTATTCCCGTTGCCCGCCGAGGAATCTAGGGTTTAGATGACGCGGATCGTCGCAGGATTCCTTCCGTCTCGGCCGAGGCGAGACGGAAAGTGCCGGAGCGACTCGTTGCGAACTTCTCGATTGCAATTAGTACGTCTACCAGTATTTGGTTTTAGCGGCCCACGGACTCTTGGGATTTCGAGTGAAGAAGTCAAACGCCTGCTTAGAGAGTTTCCCGCTCGATGGATTGGTGCAGCCGAAGCGAGTGGAGCGGATGGCCAAATGCGGCGCTTCCGGAACGCGCTCATCATCGGGATGCTGTTTGGCCCAATCGAGGACAGAGCGCGTTAGATAGTCAGGCGCAGGGCCGATATTCAAGAGCTTCGCCCAAATCACGTGCCACGGATTCCTGCATTGGGGAGTCCAGGAAGGAAGGCGCGTAACCTGTCTCGTCGCCGGCGATTTCCTTTAGGGTCTCGGACAGCGGCGGCAACCAAGATCCGCCGGCAGCGTGATTGGCCATATCGTTCGGATCGACGGCGGCGTGCCGGATGCGAGACGCAACGGTTGAAGGGCGTGGGCGAAACGAGATGGTGTCTCCGGTGAGAAACACGGTGCGGGCCAGGAATGCGACGCCGATGGTCTTCGGATCGATCGGGCTCAGATCCTCAGGCCGTTCCCAAACCCACAGCGTCACGGGTGGAAGCGCGGTTACGTCCGACGGATGAATAGGATACCAGGCAGCTATGCGCTTGCCGGGCATGACACGAGCAAAGACGAGCCCGGCTGTGGCCAAAGGCGCGGCGATGAAAATGGTGGCGACGAAGCGCAGATGGATCATGCGGCGCATGAATGGCAATTATGCCGCCAATTGCATTTGCCATTGTTTAGGCCTTTTCAAGAGCCTCAGGAGAAGCCGACGACCTGCGTGTTTGAGCCGTCTTGCGTTTTCCAAGTCACCGAGCATATACTTAATTGCTTCTAGATAGGTCGCTCGCCAAGTGGGCCGCAAGCCCACTTTTTTGTTGGGCGCGATTTTGGCGCGGGGGTAGAGGTACCGGCGGAAGGTGAGCACTGGATAGCTGCCGCGCCTAGAACAGAATGGACTTGGAAAAGATACGCGAGGCGGCGGAGCGGGTGGCGCGTTCGGAGGGCCTCGAGGTTTTCGACGTCGAATGGAAGATAGGCAAGCAGCGGCTGCTGCGAGTCTATCTCGACCGGCTACCCGGCCCGGCCAACCCAGACAATCTGGGGGTGAGCCACGCGGACTGCCAGCGCGTGAGCGAGCAATTGAGCGTGATTCTGGACGTAGAAGATCTGGTGCCGGGGCCCAGCTACATTCTGGAGTTGAGCTCGCCGGGCATGGATCGAAAGTTGATCAAGCCGGCTGACTACGAGCGATTTGTCGGCAGACTGGCGAAGATTTGGCTGGAGACGTCCGTCGAGAATCAGAAATATCTGGAAGGGCGATTGGCCGGTTACGCGGACGGCAATGTGAAGTTGAAATGGAAAGACCGCGAAATTGAAATTCCGTACGCCGGGATTCGAAAAGCGAACCTGGTAGTAGAACTTTAGGGAGAACCTGGATGGCGAGTCTGCTGTACCAGACAATCGAGCAGATCAGCCGGGAGAAGCACATCGAGCCCGAGGTGATCGTCGCAGCCATCGAAGATGCGATGGTCGTTGCGGCGCGGAAATACTACCGCACGGAGGAAGAACTGCGCTCGAAGTTCAATCCTGATACCGGGCACGTGGACGTGTATTCGGTGCGTGCGGTGGTAGAAGATGTAACCGACCCGCTGCGCGAGATTTCCATCGGCGACGCGCGGAAGAAGCAGCCGGAAGTGGAAGTGGGCGGCGAGGTAACAGAATCGAAGCCGACTGACGTGCTGGGAAGGATCGCGGCCCAGACTGCGAAGCAGGTGATTCTGCAAAAAGTTCGCGAGGCTGAGCGCGACACAATTTATAACGAGTTTCACACACGCGTAGGCGAACTTGTGAACTGTATCGTGAAGCGGACCGAAGGACCGGACACGATTGTGGACTTGGGCCGCACCGAAGCGCGGCTGCCGAAGCGCGAGCAATCGCGTCTCGAGGCATACAATGTGGGCGACAGATTGCGCGTGACGATTCGGGCGGTGGAACGCGCGGCGAAAGGGCCGCAAGTGGTGGTATCGCGGGCCGATCCCGCCCTGGTGCAGCGATTGTTCGAAATGGAAGTACCGGAGATTTACGACGGCACAGTGCAGATTCGCGCGGTGGCGCGGGAAGCGGGCGAGCGCACGAAAATCGCGGTGGAAAGTCGCGACAAAGACGTCGATCCCGTGGGCGCCTGCGTAGGCATGAAGGGCATGCGCGTTCAATCGATTATTCGCGAATTGCGCGGCGAGAAAATCGACATCATTCCCTACAGCGAAGAGACGGTAGCCTTTGCGCAGAAGGCGCTGAGCCCTGCGAAAGTGACGCGCGTGCAGATTGTGGATCCCGAAGAGAAGCGTCTCGAAGTGATCGTCGAGGATACGCAACTCTCGCTGGCCATCGGCAAGAAGGGGCAGAACGTTCGCCTGGCGAGCAAACTCATCGGCTGGAACATCGACATCAAGAGCGAGGAAGAGAAGCGCCGCGAAATCGAAGCGCAAATGGCCGCGCTGACGGCGCCTGGAACTCCGCTGGCACAGCTGGCAGGCGTGGGGCCGAAGACGATCGAAAAGCTCGAGGTACATGGCGTCACGTCGATTGAAAAGCTGGCGGACATGACTCCCGAGCAACTGGTGGAGATTCCTGGAATCGGCGAAAAAATGGTGGAGAAGATCCACCAGTCCGTGGCGCTTTATTTCGAGGAGCTTGAGGCGCAGGCAGCTGCGGGCGGCGAAGCGCCTACGGCCGAGTCCGAGGTGGCAACGGAAGGCGAAGGCATTGCAGCGGAAACGGAAGCCGGCGCGGAAGACTCCTCTGAGGGCGCTGGATCGGTGGAAGCTACCGAAGAGTCTGAGACGGCGGAAGGAACCGAGGCTCACGAAGCGGAGTCTGTGGAAGATGCCGAAGCTGGTGCGAGCACAAACGTTGAAGCAGTCGAAGCAAGTGAGACAGAGGCGACCGCCCGCGGAGAAGCGGATTCGGATTCAGAAGGTGAGGCGGAGAAATCGGCGGGTTCTGACTAGTTTTGGAGAAAACAGGGGCTGATGGCAGATTCCAATCAGATTCGAATTAACGAGCTGGCGCGCGAACTCGAGATCAAAGCGAAGGTGCTGATAGAGTTCCTGCCGGAAATCGGGGTCACGGAAAAAAAGACGCATTCGAGTTCGCTCGACCTCGAACACGCGGAGCTCGCGCGAAAACATTTTGCAGGGCTGGCGGCGAAGGAAGCTGCGGCTGAAGCGGAGAAGCAAGCAAAGGCGACGGCGGCGAAGAAACCTGCCGCGCGTCCTGCGCTCGCGGCTACGCCTGCGCCACTGGCAGCAAAGCCGTCCGTTGCGCCGGGAACGGCAGCGCGTCCTGCGGGAATCCCCTCCGCGCCAGCGCCCGCAGCGACAAGTGCTCATCCCCCCGCCCATTCGCCGAGTCATTCACCAGCTCATCCACCTCAAGCACCTGCCCAGGCACCCGCTGCTGCGAGACCGGTAGCCCCTGCGGTGGCTGCTCCTGCGGCTCCGGCAAGGCCTGGAGTTGCGCCATCTGCGCCGCGTCCGGGAGTTCCGCTACGGCCCGCGGTACCCAGCCAGCCGGGCGCTCCTGCTGCACAACGCCCTGCCGCCGCGGCACCATCTGGAATACCGTCGGCGCCTGGAACAAGTTCGGGAGCACCGCGACCCGCGGGCGCTCCGCCGCAAGGCCAAAGATTTCCAGTTCGCCCCGGAGCGCCACCAGGTGGACAGCCTCGTCCCGGTGCGCCGCAGAGTTTTCGTCCTGCAGCCGCACCCGGTCAAACTCGCCCCGGCGGCCCGCGTGTTGGTGTGCCATTGCGTCCCGGAGGCGGACCTGCAGGAAGATATCCGCAGCGTCCGGGCGGCCCCGGCGAACGAGGTGGCAGGCCCGGGCAAGGACCTGTGGGCGGACAGCGTCCCGGTGCAACCGGCGGAGCAGGAATTCCGAAGGCTGAACCCGGCAAGCCGCTGTATGCGCGGAAGCCGCCTGCATCGCGTGGCCGTCCGCTCATCGAGAAGCGCTATGCGGAAGGCGAGCGCAAACTCCATCCGGTGCGAACGCGCGCGGGTGCAGGCGCAGGACGATCGGCGCAAGCCGAGCCTGTGGCGCCAGTAGAGCGCGAGCCGCGCGAAGTAACGGTCACCGAAGGAATCACGGTTCGGGAGCTGGCCGAGAAGCTCGACATTCGCGCCAAGGAATTGTTGAAAACGCTGCTTGACCGCGGCGTTTTCGCCAGCATCAATCAGGCGTTGGACGCGCCCACGGCGACGAGTCTCGCTGAGGCGTTCAACGGAATCGTGCAAGTGGTGAGCTTCGAAGAGCAGATCGTTCAGGAAGAGAAGGTCAAGGAAGTCCGGTCGGGCAATCAACAGCCGCGGGCTCCGGTGGTTACGGTGATGGGACACGTGGACCATGGAAAGACCAGTCTTCTAGACTCGATTCGCGAAACCGAAGTGGCCGCGGGCGAGGCGGGCGGGATCACGCAGCACATCGGTGCTTATGAAGCGCGCATTGACGGGCGCCGCATCGTGTTTATCGATACGCCGGGCCACGAAGCGTTCACGCGCATGCGTTCGCGTGGAGCAAAGGTTACGGATATCGTCGTACTGGTAGTCAGCGCCGACGATGGCGTGATGCCGCAGACGGAAGAAGCGATTGCGCACGCGCAAGCTGCCAATACGAAGATCATCGTCGCAATCAACAAAATTGATAAGCCGGGCGCCGAGCCGGAACGGGTGAAGCGGCAGCTCGCGGACCGCAAGTTGATGCCAGAAGAGTGGGGCGGCGACACGGTGATGGTGGAAGTCTCGGCGAAGACGAAACAAAACGTGCCGAAGCTTCTTGAAATGATTTTGCTGGTCGGGGATTTGCTCGAGTTGAAAGCGGATCCAGACGCGCCAGCCAGTGGAACGGTGTTGGAATCGCGTGTGGATAAAGGCCGTGGGCCGGTGGCGACCGTGCTTGTGCAGAACGGCACACTACATGTCGGCGATTTCTTTGTGGTCGGCGCCGTGTACGGAAAAGTGCGCGCGATGTTTGACGATATGGGCCATCCGATTAAGCAAGCTGCGCCGTCAACGCCGGTAGAAGTTCTTGGCCTACAAGGTGTGCCGGAGGCGGGCGATCAGTTCCAGGTAACGGACGAAGCGAAAGCGCGCCACATCGTTGAATACCGGCAGGGGAAACAACGCGAAGCATCACTTGCGAAAACAGCTTCGGGCCGCCTGACGCTCGATCAGTTGCACGAACAGCTCAGGGCCGGCGAAGTGAAGGATCTGCCGGTGGTGCTGAAGGCGGATGTGCAGGGGTCGGTGGAAGTGCTGAACGACATGTTGCCGAAGCTTTCGAATGACCAAGTGAAGCTGAAGGTGATTCAGGCGAGCGTCGGCGCGATCAGCGAGACGGACGTTCTGTTGGCTTCGGCTTCGAACGCGATTGTCGTCGGGTTCAATGTGCGACCGGAAAGGAAAGCGCAAGACCTGGCGCAACGCGAGGGCGTGGACATCCGGCTGCATACGATTATTTACGAATTGCTGGACGAACTGAAGAAGGCCGTGGCCGGGCTGCTCGCGCCTGTGATCAGGGAAACCTATCTAGGCCGCGCGGAAGTGCGTAACACGTTCCGGGTGAAGGGCGTGGGAATGATCGCCGGCTGCTCGGTACAGGACGGCGTTCTGAAGCGCGACGCGGATGTGCGCGTGCTGCGCGACAATGTGGTGATCTATACGGGCCGGATCAGTTCGCTGCGCCGCTTCAAAGATGATGCGAATGAAGTGCGCGCCGGATTTGAGTGTGGCGTGGGCGTTTCGAATTTCAGCGATGTGAAAGTGGGCGATGTTCTCGAGTGCTTCAGGATCGAGAAAACCGTCGCTCCGGAGTTCGTCAACGTGGGAGATCGCGGGCGGGTGCAGGGCGGCGCGGAAGCAAGTCGCAACTGAAGATTTTGTAAACTAACGATTATCAGCGGGCGATTTGGCGTTTAGCGATCCCGGGTTGCTTTAGGGACCGTTTCTTCGATGGGTTCTCGATGGGCACGGACATGCCGATCGGTCTTCTTACCCTGGAAATTCACATTCCCGACGCGCAATCCCTCAAGGATAAGCGGCAGGTGCTGCGAAGCCTGAAAGACCGGCTGCGCGCCCATTTCAACGTGGCGGTGGCCGAGCTGGAGCATCAGGAGTTATGGCAACGCTCGCGCGTGGGCGTAGTGAGTATTTCGGGCGACGGCAAATTCCTGGAGGAATCGCTCGAGGCGATTGCGTCGGAATCGGAGCGAATTCTCGGACGCGACCTTGTGTCGCGAGATATCGAATATTTTGAGGATGGAGAATGAATACCGGGGGAAATCGCGCCGGAGGGCACCGCGTGGAGCGGATCGCAGAAGAGATCCGGAACGAAGTGAGCCTGATGCTGGCGGGTGAGCTGAAAGACCCACGCCTTGCGGGAACCGTGACGATCACGGAAGTACGCGTGACGCCCGACCTGCGAACCGTCCGCGTCTACGTGAGCCTGGCGGATGAAGACGAAACCGAGCGCGCCAGCACGCTGGCAGGATTGCAGGCGGCGAAAGGCTACGTGCGGCACGAACTCGTGGAGCGCCTGCAGCTTCACCGCGCTCCAGAAGTGCTGTTCATCCTCGATCAATCCGAAGAAATCGGCGATCGCATCGATCAATTGCTGCGAAACGCGAAAAGCCTGGGGAAGTAGCGGAAGCGTATGCCCCGGAAACAACAGTCTCCCGCCATCGACGGTATCCTTGTGGTGGATAAGCCCCGCGGAAAAACGTCGCACGATATCGTCGAATCTGTGCGCCGGCTCGTGGGATTTCGCCAGGTTGGGCACTTGGGAACGCTCGATCCGCTCGCGACCGGCGTGCTGGTGCTGGCATTGGGACGGGCAACGCGACTGGCACGCTTCTATGCGGGGCGGCGAAAACGATACCGCTGCGCGGTGCGATTCGGTTTTGCCACTGACACGTTTGACGCGGATGGAGAGCCGCTCGGCCCGGATTCGGCGCCCGCGCTGGATGCAGAAAAGATCGCTGCTTTAGCGTCGCAATTTGTGGGAAGCATTCAGCAGACGCCACCTTCCTTTTCCGCCAAAAAAATTCACGGAACGCCGGCGCACGAGCTGGCCCGAAAACACAAGCCGGTGAATCTCGAGCCGGTGGAAGTGGAGGTACTCGAATTTCGGCTGATGGGCGTTGAAGGTTCGGTGGCTCGCTTTGTAGTGGAGTGCGGCGCGGGCACGTACATTCGCTCGCTGGCGAACGATCTAGGAAAGCTTCATGGTGCGGGTGCACATCTTGCGGAGATTTCGCGCACAGCGGTGGGCGAATTTACATTGGATCAGGCGACATCGCTGGGGGAGCTGGAACAGGACGCGAAGGCCGGACTTATAGCCGAGCGGATGATCAAGCTCGAAGGCATGTTGCCGGAGTTGCCGCGAGCCACCGTGCTGCCCATTATTGAGAAGCGCGTGCAGCATGGGGCAAAATTCAATTTATCGCTCGCGCAGATCCAGCCGGGCCGGACCACCGTTGCTCAGGGTGCTACGGAGCAGTTGAATTCGGGTGAATGGAAGCCAGCGAGGCTGCGTGTGTTCAATCAACAGGGGCAGCTGATCGCGATTGCCGAACCCGTGGTTCCCCGGACATATCAGCCGCTCGTGGTGCTGGAAGCGACGTCGTAGCGCTCGAATTGCTGCGAACGCGTTTCTGCCGCGCTGGCTCTAAGGCTGCGGCGGAGGCTGCGGCGGCGTTTCGTTTTCAGGATTCGGATTTGGTTGAGGCGCGGGAAGCGGTTGCGGCAAGGTTTGAGGGGGGGGCTGTGGCGGTTGTGGCGGTGGTTGGGGCAATTGGACTGGAACGCTGCGATCGATTCCGCGCCCGCCACCGAAGGATCCTTCGCCTTCCGCGTTGCCGTGTCCCGCATAGATCAAGCGATCTTTGCGCGGAGAAGAATCCACCAAACGCGGCGTGATCATCACAATTATGTCGCTATCCTGATCCGTTTTTCCCTGCACGCTGCCCAACATCCCCAGACCGGGCACGGAAGAGACGTACGGCCAACCATTCAGCGTATTTGAGACTTCCGGCTGGCGAATGCCCATCACCATCGTCGTCTCGTTTTCGCGGAGCCGAATCGTCTGCTCCACGGACTGGTTCGATATGACGGGAATCCCATTCACGGACTGAGCACCGAGGCTGCTGATCTCGAGATTCAGGTGCAGCGTCACTTCATCGTTGGGGTGGATACGCGCTGTAGCTTTCACCTTTGTCCCAATATCCAGGTACTCGACTCCTGGAAATGCAGTGGCGGCCAGCGGGTTGGTTGCTCCCGTAAAGTTCGTGTTGTTCAGAATTACGGTCGCGGTATTGGAGCCTTTGTCGGCGGACACGGCGTCCGGTCTCCCGTTCGCGTCAAAATCCGCGCTCGCGACGGCAACGGGGGTGGTTCCCACAGGCAGCTCGAAATTGGGCCCGAATAACCCGCTGCCCAGATTAAGAAGAACGGAAATCGCGTTGTCGGTTTGATCCGCAGCGATAATATCGAGGCGGCCGTCGACGTTGAAGTCGGCGACCGCGAGCGAAGTAGGGCCGGTCCCAGCCGGAAACACGCTTTGCGCGTGAAAAGTTCCGTCGCCGACGCCAGTAAGGACCGACACGGTGTTGTCTGTGTTATTCGCCACCGCAAGATCGAGAAACCCGTCGCCGCTAAAATCGCCTGTGGACACCCAAACGGGAGCCGTTCCGACGGCGTAGTCCGTCCGGCTCTTGAATGTCCCGTCACCGTTGCCGATGAAGACCGACACGGTATTGTCATTTTGATTCGTTACGGCCAGATCGATGTGGCCGTCATTGTTGAAGTCCGCCGCCGCGATCGAAGAGGGTGCCCGGCCTGTATTGATGAAGGTGGGCGCCTTGAAGGTGCCGTCGCCGTTGCCCAGAAAAACGCCCAGCGTGTTGTTCGCATTATTCACCACGACCAGGTCCGCGAATCCGTTGCTCGTAAGCGTGGCGGCAACAGCCGCGACGGGTCCGGTTCCTGCGCCAGTCGAGATGTCTACCTTGGGGGCAAACGTGCCATCTCCATTTCCAAGGAGAATTGAAAAGGTATCGGCGGTGTGATTGACGACGGCCAGGTCCAGATTCAGATCGTTATTGACGGTTGGATTGAAATTGGCGCTGGTGATCCAGACAGGACCGGCCCCGGTAGGAATCGCGGTGGTGGGGGTAACGAACGTGCCGTCGCCGTTGCCGAGAAAGAGCGAGAGCGTGTTGTCAGTATTATTGGCGACAATGATGTCTTCGGTGCCGTTGTTGCGAACGCTGGCAGTGGTCACAAAAACGGGCGCTGCGCCTGTAGCCAGCGTAGTGGTAGGAAGATTCGACGATATCAAGCCCGCCACTCCCGTGGCCGTTCCTGCGAGACTGGGTGAAAATTGCGCTAGGGCGACAGGAAATCGCTCGCCGACGAAAAATGTGGCCGGCTTTCCATCTTCGGCACGCAGCAAGATGCGACGCCCTGTGAGCACCAGCGAGAGCATCTCGGAGAAAGTTGCGCTGGCGCCCGGCATGGTAGCCAAGAATGTGGTTGAGCCGCCGCCGAAGGCAACGAGCGGCGGAATCAGCGACCCAATGCCGACCTGGCCTGAGCCTAGAAGCGAGGCAATTTGCGTGGACGTCAATCCTGCGAGAGACGCAGGCGTGCCAAAAAGCTGGGTGATCACGTCGATCAATCCTTGCTGTGATTGAAGAGCTTCCTGCACTTGTTGACGGCTGAGCGTGAAGACTGTGGTGCGTTGAGGCGGAGTGATTCCCAGGTCGCGGGCGTAATTGCGATCCACTTCCAATACTTCAACTTCGAGAATCAGTTGACCCACGGGATTTTCGAGATTCTCGATCAAGCCCGAGGCGACCGAGACTGCCTGCGGCGAGGCGCGCATCGTGATGGTGCCGCTGCGCGTATCGAGGTCGGCGCGCGTGATGCCTGCGATTTCGCGCACGAGGCGGAAGGTCTCCGTCATTTGTTCGGGAGTTTCCGAAGCAGGAAGCACCACGGTACGCAGCACCAGGAGCGCATAGTCTTTGCGCTTTTGCGGGGTATTTTCGGCGACGAGAAAGAGATGTTTTGTCAGTGGCCGCCAGAAAGTGCCGGTCTCCTCGCCGAGTAAGCGCATCGCGGTGGGGAAATCAAGATCGTCTATATGAAATCGAACTGCTCGCGAGCGCAAGTCCACGTCAAAGGCGACCTCGAGTCCAAACTGCCGCGCGATTTCGTTATAGGCGCTTTGCGTATCGCCTTGGAGATCAAAGTTCTTTTTCCCTGGCGTGTATTCGAGATGAACCTCGCCCGCCAGTTCTTGCCCGCTCGCCTTTGATTTTGCCTGTCCTCTAAACAGAGCGCTCAACTCGGTGAAGCGAGCCTGGAGCACGTGATTGGAAGGGTCAAGCGAACGCGCCGAAACCAAAATTCGCAGCGCTTCCGACATGCGTCCGGAAACGGCTTCGCGCTCCGCTTGGTCCATCTTTTCCTGAACGAGGTGACCCTTGGCGAGTTCCAGACTTGAAAAGTAATTGGCATCACTGGGCGCCCAGCTTACGGCATCGGAATAGGAGTCGTATGCTGCCTGCCAGTTGCCTTCATGTTCGGCTCGCAATCCGCGTTTGTAAGCCGCCTGAGCCTTGTTGGCGTCGGGCTTGAAAGCCGGTTTGGAAGGCGTTCTCGACGACGGCGAATCTTGTTTTTGAGTGGAAGCTTGCTGCTGCGCATGCAGCGGAGGCGCGGATATGGCCAGCGAAAGGCAAAGAGCAATCGCGATTGTAATTCGAGTAAGCCCTCGCCGATTGTTGTACATAAGAACTTCCATTCTACAGGAGTGAGGCCGAGAGAAGTCCGCCGGTAGGCCGAAAGACCTTGATTTTAACGATACAGAGGCGCTAGACTTGTATTCGTAGTTGTAACTGTGTTTCAACTGGAAACTCGATGCTTTCTGCTCTTTTGGTAGCCCTTCGGGAGGGTGTCGAAGCTGCTTTGGTTGTCGGCATCGTCCTGGTGTATCTGAACCGCACCGGCCGGCGAGCGCTCACAAAATACGTCTGGGCCGGGGTGGCACTTGCCGCTGCGGCAAGCGTGGTGGCAGCCATCCTGCTCGATCGCTGGAAGGTGAGCGAGGATGGCTTCGAAGGCTTGCTGATGCTGGTGGCTTCCGCCCTCGTGGTGACGATGATCGTGTGGATGAACCGGGTAGCACGTACATTGCGAAAAGACATCGAATCGCGGCTGGAAACATACGCGCAGCTGTCCACTCGCGCGGCCGGATGGGGAATCGGCGCTTTTGTGTTTCTGATGGTGGTGCGGGAAGGAGCGGAGCTTGTATTGATTCTGCGAGCTGTTGAACTCTCGAGCGCCGGCGTGGAAGTCTGGATCGGCACGCTGCTGGGAATCGGCCTTGCGGTCGCGGTGGGCCTCTTCTTCTTCCAAGGCACGCTGAAAATTCCGTTGCACCGGTTTTTCGCCGCGACAAGCGTGATTTTGATGGTGGTGGCGTTCCAATTGGCGCTCACCGGTCTGCACGAATTGAGCGAAGCGATGTGGTTGCCATCGAGCAAGACAGAGATGGCAACAATCGGTCCCATTGTGCGCAATGATGTGTTCTTCTTCATCGTGATCCTTGGCGCTGCGGCGCTTGTGGTGCTGGGGGAATGGTTTGGAGCGAAGGCGCCCGTCGCCGAGCAGGCAGCCAATGCAGCCGAGCGAAGAAAGCTGCAGTGGGAATTTCGCCACCGCCGTGCGTGGAGCTTTGCAGCGGCAAGCTTGTGTTTACTGGTGGTGTTGGCGCTGACGGCAGAATTTGTATATGCGCGCAGCGTGAACGCGCCTGTGCAAGCCACTCCGCTCGTGGCGCAAAACGGCGAGGTCCGTATCCCGCTTTCGCAGTTGATGGACTCAAGTCTTCATTACTACACCGCCGAAGTGAACCGGACTGACATCCGCTTCCTCGTGATTCACAAGTCGAGCGGCGATTACGCAACATCCCTGGATGCCTGCCAAATTTGCGGCGCGGTTGGATACCGGCAGAAAGGGCAGAACGTAATCTGCCGTAACTGCGGCGCGGCGATTTACATCCCGTCGATCGGACAATCGGGCGGCTGCAATCCGATCGCTGTGCAATCGCGAGTGGAAAAAGGAGAAGTGGTGGTGGACCTTTCGGCGCTAATGGACGCGGCCTCGACAATTCACGCCAAATAGAATGTTTGCCCGCCTCGTAGGTGAATCCTTCATTCGCAATCCGCGCCGCAAGATTCTCACGGCTGCGGCGCTTATTGTAGGCATGGCTGTGGCGACTGCCACACTCACGGTGGCCCTCGACGCGGGCGACCGGCTGGCGCGCGAATTTCGCAGCCTGGGCGCGAACCTGCTGGTGAGGCTGCAGTCGGATACGCTTCCCGTGGAAATCGGCGGCGTGGACTATCGTCCCGTGGATGAGGGTGCGTACCTGCAAGAGGCCGATCTCGGCAAACTGAAAATGATTTTCTGGCGGCACAACATTTTGGGGTTCACACCGTTTCTCGATGTGCCGGCAGTCCTGGATTCCACCCCATCCATAGAAACCACATTGATCGGTACGTGGTATGAGCACGATGTGCCGGTTCCTGATGGAACGCAGTTTCGCACCGGGCTTAAGGCCACGCATCCTTCGTGGAAGATCACCGGCAAATGGTTTGCCGATGGCGCAAAGGAATGCGTGGTGGGGGCCGATCTTGCGGCTCAGCGTCCTGAGTTAATTCAAATCGGGAAGACGATCGAAATTGGTTCGTCGACAAACTCGCAGGTCAAAACTTCGCTCCTGGTGACCGGAATCGTTTCTACGGGCGGCGCGGAAGACCATTCCGTGGTGGTTCCTCTCTCGGTGGCGCAGAACCTTTCGAATCACCCCGGCCGATTGCGGCAGCTTTTTGTGAGCGCGCTCACGAAGCCCGCCGATGCGCTTTCAATACGCGATCCGGAATCTTTGACACCGACCGAATACGACCGGTGGTTCTGCTCGCCATACATTTCCTCCATCAGCTACCAAATCAGCCAGGCAATCCCCGGCGTTGACGTGCGCGCCATCCGCCGCGTGGCGGACACAGAAGGTAGGATTCTCTCGCGCATCAGTACGTTGTTATGGATTGTCACTTTGGCGGCGCTTGGTGCGGCGGCCTTGGCGGTGGCGGCGACGTCCGCGACCACCGTTCTCGAGAGACGCGCCGAGGTGGGCGTGATGAAGGCACTAGGCGCCCGGAACGCGATCGTGAGCGGAATTTTCCTGGCCGAACAGTTGATGTTGGCCGTGGCGGGCGGAGCGGTAGGCTACGTGCTTGGGATTGCGCTTGCGCGCGCTCTCGGAAAAAGTGTCTTTGGCATACCCGGCTCACCGCGAATGATCCTGTTTCCTGTCGTATTGGGGCTGGCCGCACTTGTAGCAATTCTCGGCAGCTTGTTTCCGCTGCGCCGCACCGCGCATTTCGACCCTGCGGCGATTCTGCGAGGCGAATGATGTTTGGTCGTCTGCTGTTACAACTGCTGCGAGGTAGCCGGGGACGTCTGGCGGTGGCGTTGATTGCGATAGTGAGTGGCGCGGCGGTGATCTCTGCGTTGCTGAATCTCGACTTGGATGTTGGCTCCAAACTCACTCAGGAGTTCCGCACGCTGGGCGCGAATGTCGTCATCGCTCCGCGCCAGCCCCAGGGAAGTGCGCAGAGAAAGACAGATGTGGCTGCTGCGCCGGGCGCTCCAGGGCTGATGGACGAGAATGCAGTTGTCGAGCAGTTGAAGACGGTGAAGACAGCGCAGATTGTCGCGTCGCCATACCTCTACGTGATTGCCCGCGCTGAAAAAACTCCGGTAGTTCTGGCCGGCACGTGGCTCGACGAGGCTCAGAGGCTTTCGCCGGCGTGGAAAATCGAAGGGAATCGAATCGATTCACGCGACGACCCGGGGCATGCGCTCGTGGGCCGGGATGTTGCACGCGAGCTTCATCTCAAGCCTGGCGGGGGAATTGCACTTGACTACATGGGCCGAACAGCGAAGCTCGCGGTCGCGGGCATCGTCGACTCAGGCGATGCGGAGGATAATCAAGTATTCGTGAACCTTCGCGTGGCGCAGAAACTTTCGAACCTAAATCGCCAAATCGGGCTCGTTCAATTGAACGTAGGGGGAGGCTCGAAAAACGTGGCGGATGCAGCCGCAAAGCTCGCTGCGGCGCTGCCGGAATATGACGTGCATCTGATTCGCCAGGTGACGGCGACAGAAGGAGCGCTCCTCGGCCGGCTACAGCTGATGATCTTTTCCATGGTCGCATTGATCCTGGTGCTCTCGTCGCTGTGCGTACTGGCGACGATGGCCGCGCTTGCGATTGAACGTCGTGAGGACGTGGGCCTGATGAAAGCGCTCGGCGGCTCGATCTCGCGCGTGGTGGGATTATTCCTCGCCGAGGTAGGTGTGCTTGGCGCTGTGGGCGGCGCTATTGGCTGCATCGCGGGGATGCCATTAACGCGCTGGATGGGGCATCGCGTGTTTGAGGCGACGATTTCGATGCGCTGGGAAATCATTCCGCTCACAATCGCGCTGATGGTCGCCGTCGCGCTGGCAGGTGCTTCTCCGCTGCGAATGCTTGGAAAGGTGAAACCAGCCGCGATTTTCCGAGGAGAATAGTGGCGCCACTTGTACAAGTCGAGGGGCTGCGAAAAGAGTACGGACACGTGCGCGCGCTTGATGGAGTTTCTTTCCAGGTCAGCGCGGGCGAATGGATCGCCTTCATGGGGCCTTCCGGCTCGGGCAAGACGACGTTGATCAATATTCTGGGTGGCTTAGACACACCGACGGCAGGGCAGGCAATTGTGGATGGCACGGATGTCGCGCGCCTCGACGAAGCCGGCCTCACAAGATTTCGCGCCGAGAAAATCGGGTTCGTCTTTCAGCAATTCCATCTCGTGCCCTACCTCACGGCGCTGGAAAACGTGATGCTGGCACAATATTTCCACAGCACGACCGATGAAAACGAAGCGCGCCTAGCCCTGGAGCGCGTGGGATTGGCTGACCGGCTGAAACATCTTCCCTCGCAGCTTTCCGGAGGCGAACAGCAACGAGTCGCCGTGGCTCGCGCACTGATCAATCATCCAAAGCTGGTTCTTGCCGACGAGCCAACCGGCAACCTGGACGAAGCCAACGCTGAAACGGTGATCCGCCTGCTTCGCGAGCTGCACGATCAAGGGCACACAATCCTGATGGTGACGCACGATCCAGCAATCGGCCAGCTAGCCGACCGCCGCATTGATCTGGCGCACGGCCGCATCGTGCAAATTTCGGCGTTCTCGGAAGAAGACGAAATCCGCTTCGATCATCTGCTGGAGCAAGTGTGGATCTGCGGCGAAGAGGGAATCGCACCGGCGCTCGAGAAAATCCGGCAATCAAGCGGACCCGACCCGATGCGAATTATTTCGCGCTTGGCGGATCTGAAACTGCTTGAATTGCGCGGCAGCGAACTCTCGCTCACGGCGCACGGGGAGAATCGCGCGCGGGATATTGTGCGGCGGAGGCGCCTGGCAGAACGCCTGCTGACCGATACATTTTCGATCGCCGACTCGGAAGCCGACTCGCACGCCTGCAAATTCGAGCACATTATCAGCCCCGAGCTCGATCAGCGCATTTGCGCGTTCTTGGGCCACCCTAAGACCTGCCCGCACGGCAACCCGATCCCGCCGGGCCGCTGCTGTCCCTCTCGCTAAGGCAGTCGCCCGTCTCTGTTAGAATTAAGGGGATGCCGATACCACAGGACGTCCGTAAAAAGCCAACTGACGTAAAGGTTCGCGTCTCGACAGGAGAAGGCGTTGACGTCGTCTGGTCAGACGGGCATACGAGCCACTACCCATTTCCGTATCTGCGCGACTTGTGCCCGTGCGCGTTGTGCAACGACGAACGCGAAAAGAAAGCGCGGTTAGCCACTTCGCCCGCCGCGTCCGTTGAGCTTCCCATGTTCAAGCCTCGGGTGACCGCAAAAGGCGCCCAGGCCATGGGCAATTACGCGCTGCAGATAACATTCTCCGACGGCCACGCCACCGGAATCTACAGCTTCGAGCATCTGCGCGAAATTTGTCCCTGCGAAGCCTGCGGCAGGGATTTCCGGGACGCACAACCATCGCAGCCGGAAGCCAGCGCGCCTGCTCAGACGAAGGATTGAGGTCATTCCCCAAAATCCTGGAAAGCCGTTAGCCGCAGCGCTCATTGAGGCGCTTTCCTTGGGAGCCTGTTTCAACGTATAGTTCATCCCCTCATCATTTGATAGCATATGGCATCAAACACCACGGGTAATACATTCACGCCGGGTAGACCCCGCCCCGTAGCCAAAGTCCTCGTGGCCACTACGGCCATGCTGGCGTTCATCTCCTTCTGGCGGGCCGCGGCGATCGTCCTCAACGACCTCGCTTCGTCAGCCTATTACGCGGGTGGCGAGGCCGAGCAGTTCATAGGCAAGACGGCTCCCTGGTTCATTCTCGCCATCATGCTGTTCTCATACGCGGTACGGGCCGTGTACGTCGAGAGCTGCAGCATGTTCGTGCGCGGCGGCGTGTACCGCGTGGTGAAAGAAGCGCTGGGAGGAACGCTCGCGAAGTTCTCCGTTTCGGCGCTTATGTTTGACTACGTGCTCACCGGGCCCATCAGCGGCGTCTCGGCAGGTCAATATCTGGTCGGTGTGCTCAACGAGCTCTTCGTTTACGCGCACATCCCGCTTCATCTCAACGTGAATGCCACCGCTGCGGCCGTGGCAATTGCAATCACACTTTATTTCTGGTGGCAGAACATCAAGGGCGTCCCCGAATCGAGCGGCAAAGCTCTGCGGATCATGGAGCTTACCACCGTGATGGTGGTGATACTGATCGGATGGTGTCTCTACACTCTTTACGCCAAGCCCGGTTGGCACGTTCCTCCCTGGCCGCATCCCTGGAACATGAAGCTCGACAAAGGCTCGCTCGGCTGGCTCGATCGCTATCAATGGGCCCATATGATAACGCTGGTGGCGATCTTCGTTGGCCTGGGCCACTCGGTTCTGGCGATGAGCGGCGAGGAATCCCTCGCACAGGTGTACCGCGAAATCGAGCACCCAAAACTCCCCAACCTGAAAAAAGCCGGGCTGATTATTTTCATTTACAGCCTGGTATTCACCTCGATGGTTTCGTTTTTTGCGGTGATGATCATTCCAGACAATGTTCGGCCTGCGTTCACCGAGAATCTGATCGGCGGACTCGCGATGCATCTGGTCGGAAGTCCTCCGGCGCGGCTGGCTTTCCACGTATTTGTGGTCGTCGTCGGGACTTTGATTCTGGCCGGCGCGGTGAATACGGCCATCGTCGGCTCCAACGGTGTTCTGAACCGCGTCTCGGAAGATGGAGTTCTCACTGACTGGTTCCGGCACCCGCACCCGCGCTTCGGGACCACGCACCGAATCATCAACCTCGTGGTTTTTTTTCAGATTTTGACCATCGTTGCAAGCCGGGGCGACGTTACTTTTCTGGGCAATCTGTATGCGTTCGGCGTGATTTGGAGCTTTTCGATGAAGGGGATCGCCGTCCTCGTACTGCGCTACACCCATCCCCAGGATCGCGAATATCGAGTTCCGTTGAATCCGGTAATTTTTGGAGTCGAGGTTCCTATTGGCCTGGGCCTGATAACGCTCGTTCTACTCGCTATTGCAATCATCAACCTTTTCACCAAGCCGGATGCGACGATCGCCGGGCTCACTTTTTCGGCCTTGCTGTTCAGCGTTTTTGAAATCTCTGAGCACCGCGTCCGGAAGCGACAAGCCGGCGCATCCCACGTGGAACTCGATCAGTTCAATCTGGCGCCGGAAGCTGAACTTACGCCGACAAGCGTAGGCGTCGCCCCCGGAAACATTCTGGTGCCCGTGAGCACTTATTACGCGCTGTACCACCTCGAGGCTGTGTTGCGGCGCGTGAGAAGCCATGATGCGGAGGTTGTCGTGCTGCACGTGCGCATGCTGCGCCGTGCCGCGTCGGGTGAATACGATTTGGCGCCCGATCAGCTTTTCAGCACGATTGAACAGCTTCTTTTCACTAAAGTTTTGGCAGTTGCCGAGAAAGAAGGCAAACCGGTGCGCCTCGCGGTGGCGGCAGCTAACGATTTGTGGGAAGGCATCCTGCGTACGGCAGCCAATCTGGAATCCAGCAGCATCGTCAGCGGAAGCTCGTCCAAAATGCCCGTCACGGAACAGGCGCGCGCCATCGGCCTTGCCTGGGAGCGAACGCCCGAGCCGAGGCCGCGCGTCACACTTGAGATTTTTACTCCCTCGGGCCAGGAGCAAATTTTTTACCTTGGTCCTCACGCGCCCCGGCTTACGCCCAAGGAGATTGATCTGCTGCACAAGCTCTGGCTGCAGCTGAGCGACAAACTACCCGGAGAAGAAATCCATCACCACGATATCGTTCATTTCGCGCTCGATGAAGTGGAGCGCGAGCTAAACGACGGCCAGGAGGACGCTGTCATCCAGCGGCTTCGCGAACATCTCCACGATATCGAAACCCACCGCGCAACCCCGCAGCTTCCACCAGGCAAGCCTCAATAGTAAAGCTTCTAGGCTGTTAGTTGCGATGTGCAGTTCGGGCAGCGCTTGGCAGCGATGGGGATCGCCGTCGCGCAATAGGAGCAATCCTTGGTTTTTGGCGCAGGGGGTGGCGCAGGCTTGTTCCAGCGATTTACCATGCGAATGAGCAAAAAAATCGCGAACGCTACGATCAGGAAATCGATGATGTTGTTCAGGAACACGCCGTAATTGATCGTCGGCGCTCCAGCGGCCTTCGCGGCCGCCAGGCTGTCGTAAGACTTCCCGGAGATATTCACGAACAGGTTCGAAAAATCCACTTTGCCGAGTATCAGTCCGAGCGGCGGCATCAACACATCGCCGACGAACGACGTGATAATTTTTCCGAATGCCGCGCCGATGATGATACCGACAGCCATGTCCAGCACGTTGCCGCGCATTGCGAATTCTTTGAATTCCTTCAGCATCGAGTCTTCTCCTGATCGCTCTTGGATCGGACGTCAGCCCGGGTCGGTTCGGGCTTGCGCGTGCCAGTCGCGCCATGCGTTGTACGGGGCGGAAGGTTAGACGGAACGAGACCGCGAGGCAAGCCCCAAGCTAATTTTCTTAGAAGGCGCGGCACGCCGCGGCGGAAATTGGAATCGGCTCACAACCGGGAAACGAGCGCGATCACTTCATCAAGCAAATGTCGCGTTGTCTCAGCCTTATCGGTCTCAGCATAGACTCGCAGCATCGGTTCAGTCCCCGACGCGCGAACCATCACCCAGCCAATCTCTCCGAGGTATACCTTGACGCCGTCGAGATCCTCGCGGCGCGCGACCGACCAGTCGAGCAGACGTTTAAAATTTCCGTTCGCAAAATGTTGAAGTGCTTTTTCTTTTTGCCCTGGCTTCACTGTGAGGTCCACACGGCCATAGTGATGTTCACCGAATTCGCGATGCAGCATCGCGATCAACTCGCCCAGCCGCTTCCCATGCCAGGCCATCACTTCGGCCAATAACAGAGCGCTCACAGTGGCGTCGCGTTCGGGTAGATATAGTTTTGTTCCGATCCCGCCGCTTTCTTCGCCGCCCAGAAGCACATCGCCTTCCAGCATCCGGTCGCAGATATATTTGAAGCCAATCGGTGTTTCCCACACTTTGCGGCCAAATTTCGCGGCGATCTTGTCGATCATTTTCGTAGTGGAAAACGTTTTGGCTACGTCGCCAGTAAGGTTGCGAGTGCCCGCAAGATGCCAGAGCAGCAGCGAAAAAATCTGGTGTGGCGTTACGAACGCGCCGTCAGCGTCCAATGCGCCGATACGATCGGCGTCGCCATCCAGGGCGAAGCCGGCATCGTATTTCCCCTCGCGCGTAGCCTTGCGCAACGCCTCTACGTGCGGCTCGATTGGTTCAGGGTTTACGCCGCCGAAAAGAGGATCGCGGTTTCCTCGAATCTCCTTGCACTCAATTCCATTGCGCCGGAAAAGTTCGGACAGCAGCCCACGGCTTGCCCCGTGCATCGGGTCGACAACGAAGCGAAACCTCGCCGCCCGCAACCGCTCCCAATCCACCAGGCCGGAAATTGTTTCAAGGTAGGGCGCCCGAACATCGAGCGAATGAATAAGGTCAGTCCGCGAAGGCAGAGAAGGAACTCCGTCACGTAGCACTTTCTCGAGTTCATTTTCAATCTGCGCGACGATTGCGGGCGAAGCGGAGCTTCCATAGCTCGCCTTGTATTTCATCCCATTCCATTGATACGGATTGTGGCTCGCGGTAATCTGAATCCCGCCGGCCGCATTGCGAAGCCGCACGAGCAGTGAGACCGCGGGAGTCGGGCACGCCTCGCTTGCAAGCCATACAGGCGTACCTGTAGCAGCAACCGCCTCTGCAGCTACACGCGCGAACCGCTCCGATCCAAAACGGGTATCGTGGCCGATCACAACGCCGCCGGCGGGTTTCTCAGCGCACACCACGTAACGAGCAATCGCGTGCGACACCTTGCGCACGTTCGCCGCCGTAAAATCTTCAGCGATCACAGCGCGCCAACCGTCAGTTCCAAATCGAATGGGATTCATCTCCAAGAAGTATAAGCGATGCGCAAACATGGGAGAAGCTGCAGAGGATGCTGGGGTCTCTAATCACCGGCAAATTTCAGGTACAGCCCCTCACCATCTTTACACCGCCCGGCCATGCCTTCAATTGCATCTACGAACGCACGCTGCTCTTCCGTGTCTGCCTTCTGACGGATACGCCGCAGCTCAAAAATCAGTTCGTCCATTTGCAGGTGGTTGAAGACGGTCTCGCCCCAGGGATCAATGTAGCGTAGGAAATGATAGGTGAGATCGTCCCACGACGGGAAAAACCGGCTCAGCAGACTTTCGAGGTCTGGAATTTCCTCAATCGCTTTACCCTCTCTGTTTTCGAGCCGGATGCTCATTCCCATCAGCAGGCCATCCTCTAGAGCAGGTCTCGGCGCCGGTTCTCTTCCAGCTGTTTCACAATTTTACTCACGTCCTGCGAGCGTTCCCGGGAGCAAAGTAACAGCGCGTCATCCGTTTCCACCAGCACCACATCTTGAACGCCGATCGCGGCCACGAACTTCTTCGGACTCCAGAAATAATTGCCCCTGGCATCGATCGCGTGAAACGGGCCGCCAGAAACATTCTCCCCCGGTTTCTGCGCGAGCAATTCGTACACAGCCGCCCAGGAACCTATGTCGCTCCAGCCAACGCTTGCAGGAATCACCGCGGCGCGAAACCCGCTCTTCATCCGGGTCGCAGGCTCCATCACCGCGTAATCAACAGAGATACTCTCCAGCCGTGCATATGTCCTCTTCAACTGCGCCGGGTATTGTGATTTGCCGATGAACCGCTTCAGCTCCATAAGAGCGTCGTGCGTAGCCGGGAGAAATTGTTTCAACGCCTGCAGAAATGTCGAGACACGCCAGAAAAACATTCCTGCGTTCCAGAAATAGCGCCGGGAAGCGACGTATCGTTTTGCCAGCGGCAGCGCAGGCTTCTCCGTGAAACGCCGCACACCGTACGCACTGACACCCAACGAACGCGCGCAAACTCTGCCTCGTTCGATGTAACCGTAACCGGTCTCTGGCCGCGTGGGCGGAATTCCCATCACAACCAAACTTCCTGGCGTCTCCGCCAGTTGGATGGCTGCACGGACGAGCTTTCGATAGCGAGCGGTTTCGGCGATGTAGCTGTCAGATGGCAGGACGGCAATCACCGCATCGCCGCGCTCGTGTGCTAGGTGTATCGCGGCGAGGCCAATGGCAGCCGCCGTGTTGCGGCCGAGCGGTTCAGCCAAAATATGCGAGGCCGCTACTCCACGCATTTCGCGGCGCACCGCGGCTGCTTGCTGCACATTCGTTATCGTCCAGAAATTCTTCAGCCCCAAAAGCGGCTGGAGCCGGCGCAGTGTCGCACGCAGCATCGTGTCTTGCCCGGTGATGTTCAAAAGTTGCTTCGGAGTCCGCATCCGGCTACGCGGCCAAAAACGCGTGCCTCGTCCACCGGCAAGCAGCACCGCGCAAGCTGGCAGCTTCGACCTCGTCACCTGTGCACCAGCCGCGACCACTTGGATTCCTCGACGCCTGAGTCCTTCAAGCTCCGCAAAAATTCCTCGGAGCCACTGGGAACGTAGGTACGTAGAAGTGTCGTGCGCGAAGACGGCTCGATTCGATAAGCGCCAAGCGCTGCCGGAATCACCCACACCTGTGCTGGAGAATATTCCGCATGCGAGTCTCCCCATGCAAAGTTTCCGGCGCCTTCGAGGACGATCATCAAATCGAAATGTTCGCGCGAGCTGGCGGCCGCAACCGGTTCCGCAAACTCCCATTTCTCAGTTTCAAAATACCGGCACGAAACAAGGAAAGTTTTCGTCACCGGCCCGCGCGTAATTCTCACCGACTCAATCTTTCCGCCGTACTGTTTTCCAAAACGAATAACTTCCAGCGCTTTCTCGATATGCAATTCGCGCGCTTGGCCCTTGGCGTCGCGTCGCCCGTAATCGTAAACGCGATACGTCAAATCCGACTGCTCCTGAATCTCGCACAGCACAAGCCCCGCTCCAATCGTATGCGCCGTGCCCGCAGGAACGAAAATCGCATCGCCTGCGCGCATGGCGATTCGTTCCAGACACTCCTCCGCGGTTCCGTCGTCGATGGCTTGCTCAAATTTTTCGCGATCAACTGCCGCTTTTAATCCGACCAGAACCTCAGCGCCCGGCCGGGCCCGCACCGCACACCACATCTCCGTCTTGCCGCGCCCGCCGGCAGCTTTCTCGTGCCGAACAGCGTAATCATCGTCCGGATGCACCTGCACCGAAAGCTTGTCCTCTGAAAAAATGAATTTCACGAGCAAAGGAAACGCTGAACTGCGATCGGCCTTCGTGCCGGTCCATTCCACAGGAATCTCGGGCCACACGCTCCCGAGCATCCTGCCCTCGAATGGTCCGGAAGCGAAGCGGCAATCGCTCCCGGTCAACCAGGCTTCGCCCACCGGTTCCGCGAGATTTGATTTTTCTGGAAAGAATGGTGCGAGTGACAGCGAACCCCATGGCCGCGGACTAAAAATCGGCTCCAGTCGCGCCGGACAGAGAATCACGCCGCTCGACCGAAGAACCGCGCCAGCCGTAGCAACCCTTCTTCGATTCGCTCCATGGAAGTTGCGTAGGAAATTCTCAAATGCCCGGGCGCTCCAAAAGCATCACCGGGCACTACAGCCACGTGCTCGCGCTCCAAAAGCACCCGCGCCATGGCCGTGCTGTCCGGCATTTCGGCATCTAAATGCGCAGAGATATTAGGGAACACATAGAATGCGCCTTCCGGCGTGGTGCATGTCACCCCGGGAATCTCCCGCAAGCCGGCAAGAATTCGTTCGCGCCGCCGCGCATATTCGGCGAGCATGTTTGTCACTGAGTCCATCGGCCCGCGCAACGCCTCGAGCCCGGCATATTGCGTAATCGAATTGGGGTTCGAAGTCGACTGGCTTTGCAGCTTCGTCATCGCGTCCGCGACCGGTTTCGGCGCCAGCGCATAGCCGATGCGCCAGCCAGTCATTGCAAAGGTTTTCGAAAGTGACCCAGCAACGATCAGCCGGTCCTTCGCTCCCGGTAAGCTCGCCACTGAAAAAGGTTTCGCATCGCCATACGTGAAATGTGAATAGCATTCATCGGTCAGCAGCCAGGTGCCCTGCTGCTTGCAAACCTCGAGAATGCGCGCAAACTCATCCGGCGGAATCACCGCTCCGGTCGGATTGCTGGGAGAATTGGCGATAACAATCTTCGTCTTGGGTGTGAGAGCCCTTTTCACATCGGCGGCGCGCAACCGGAAGCCATCTTCCGCCCGCGTCTGCAGAAATACAGGAGTGCCGTCGGCGGCTTTCACGATGTCAGGATAGCTCACCCAGTACGGCGCGGGAATAATCACCTCGTCGCCCGAATTCAGCAGCGCGCACGCCGCGTTGTAAATCGCGTGCTTCCCGCCGGACGTGACGATGCACTCCGTTATCTGATATGACGAGCCCAGCTGCGCGGCGTGCCAGTCGCAAACAGCCTGGCGCAATGGCGCGATGCCCGGAGTCGCTGTGTACTTCGTGCGATTTTCCTGGAGTGCCTTGATCGCCGCGTGCTTGATGTGGTCCGGCGTCGGGAAATCCGGTTCGCCGGGACCGAAGTCCGCCACGTCCACGCCACGCGCCTTGTAGCGCTCAGCCTCCTGCAGCACCATCATCGTCTGCGATACGTTGATTCGGTTTACGCGATCGGCCAGCTCGATAATTTCTTCCGTTTTCATTCCCATGGCAGATTCCATTCCGCTCCTCATGTCGATGCCCACGTCGAGAACGTGAGTCAAATCGAACTCAACTCACACTTTCACTCATCCCACTTTCGCCCGCAATCGCTCTTCCACCAGCGCCGGCACCAAATCTTTCACCACAGGCGCTCCCAGCCGCGCCAGCTCGCGCACCAGCCGCGAACTCAAGAAGCTATACGCCACCGCCGGCAGCATGAATACAGTTTCAATTTGCGGCTCGATCTTGCGGTTCATCATCGCCATCTGCAGCTCGTATTCGTAGTCTGAGACGGCGCGAATCCCCCGCAAAATCACACGCGCATTTTTCGCCCGCGCGTAGTCCATCAGCAAACCGTCGAACACCTCCACTTCCACGTTCTTCCAGTCGAACGTCACCGCTTCGAGCATCTCCACGCGTTCGCTCACTGCAAACAGCGGATCTTTTTCGAGGCTTTGCGAAATCCCCACAATCAGCTTGTCGAAAATCGCGGCCCCGCGGGAAATAAGGTCGAGATGCCCGTTTGTCACCGGGTCGAACGTGCCAGGATAAACCGCTATTACCGGCCGGGTGATTTCGTGAGCCATCGGCTGCTGATTCTAACCTAGAATTTCTGGCGCGCCCGAGAAAAAGCGCCTTGGAAGGTGAGCATTGGACGCGCAGGCGCAAGCGCCGTTCAGGCACTCTAAATCGCCACTCGATGTCCGCCAGCGACTCGTGGCTGGCCTCCCATTGATCAATCGGACTAAACTGGTCGTACTATAACTGATTGGCGCATATGGAGTTGGCTTTCGTCTGAACTTGACAATCTGGTGGGCTAGGCGCTAGAATCCAACTGCGACCGATTCAGTCGCATATGCATCCATGATGAAGCTGTCCAAAAAAGCAGACTACGGACTCATCGCGTTGAAGCATCTCGCGATGCGCAACGGTGCTATGCACGACGGGAGCTCCTGCAGTGCGGCGGACATCTCAGAAATGTACAAGCTCTCCGCTCCGCTGATGGCGAAAGTGCTTCAGAAGCTGGCTAAGGGCGGCCTGGTTGCCGCACGGCATGGTTCCGGCGGGGGATACGTGCTGGCCCGGGATGCGGCGCACATCAGCGCTCTGGATGTGATTCGAGCGATCGACGGTCCCTTGTTCATCACCTCGTGCGTCACCTCTCATGGGACGTGCGACCTTACGACCACCTGCTCGATCCGCGAGCCTCTGCGCCGCGTGAACGACAGCATTTTGGAAGTGCTCGAGAAGGTGAAGATTTCGCACATGACCGACGAATCGCCTCTGCACGAAGTCGTCGAGTTAAGAGTTTAAATTTTTAGGGGTCAGGTAGATTTAAGGGGTGAGGGAGAAAGAGAATGGCAATTAAGCTTCCGGTCTATTTTGATAATCACGCGACCACGCCGGTAGACCCGCGCGTCGTCGATGCGATGGTTCCGTATTTCACGGAGAAATTCGGTAATGCCGCGAGCCGCAACCATGAATTCGGCTGGAAGGCCGAAGAAGCAGTAGAAAACGCGCGCGCGCAGATCGCCAAGCTGATCAACGCGACGCCCAAAGAAATTGTCTTCACCAGCGGTGCCACCGAGTCCACCAACCTCGCGATTAAAGGCGTCGCCGAGATGTACCGCGAGAAGGGCAATCACATCATCACGCAGGTCACCGAGCATAAAGCCACCCTCGACACCTGCAAGCGTCTGGAGAAGTATGGTTACGAAGTGACCTACTTGCCGGTTGAAAAGGACGGGCGCATTAATCTCGACGACCTTCGCCGCGCGATTACTCCCAAGACGATTCTGATTTCAATCATGTACGCGAACAACGAAATCGGCGTGGTTCAGCCCATCGCCGAAATCGGAAAGATCGCCAAGGAAAAAGGCGTTTTTTTTCACGTGGACGCGGTGCAGGCCGTCGGGAAGATTCCCGTCGACGTGCAGAAAGACGGCATCGACCTCATGTCCATCTCCGGCCACAAAATTTACGGTCCCAAGGGCGTCGGCGCGCTCTACGTCCGTCGCAAGAATCCGCGGGTCCAGCTTGCCGCCATCATTGATGGCGGTGGGCACGAACGCGGAATGCGCTCCGGCACGCTCAACGTTCCGGGAATCGTCGGCCTCGGCAAAGCCTGTGAGCTTTGTCAACAGGAGATGGCAGCGGAAGGGGAAAAGCTGAGCCGCCTGCGCGACCGTTTGAAAGAATCGATCATGTCGCACCTCGATGAGACCTTCATCAACGGTTCGATGGAACATCGCTTGCCGAACAACATCAACATCAGCTTTGCTTACGTCGAAGGCGAATCGCTGTTGATGGGCATCAATGACGTAGCTGTATCCAGCGGTTCGGCTTGCACTTCCGCCACTCTCGAGCCCAGCTATGTGCTGAAGGCGCTCGGCGTCGGTGAAGACCTGGCGCACACTTCGATTCGCTTCGGTCTCGGCCGCTTCAATACGCAGGAAGAGGTGGACTACGTCGCGGACCGCGTCGTAGAAACCGTCTCTCGCTTGCGCGAGCTTTCGCCTCTCTACGAAATGGCGAAAGAGGGCGTGGATATCAGCAAAATGAAATGGGTAGCAGCATCGGATTCGCATTAGAAGTTCGTCAGGGCACGGCTTCGGCCGTGCCGGGCAAAGGTCAGGGAGTTCGGCTTTAGCCGCTGAGGTGAGTTTACTTTTGAAGTTCTCAAAAGGAGCAAAGGGCACATGGCTTATTCAGACAAAGTAGTCGATCACTACAACAATCCGCGCAACGTTGGCTCTCTCGATAAGAAGGACCCGAACGTTGGCACCGGCCTCGTCGGCGCGCCCGAATGCGGCGACGTTATGAAGCTTCAAATGAAGGTCAACCCGGACACGCGGGTCATCGAAGAAGCGAAGTTCAAGACGTTCGGTTGCGGCTCCGCTATCGCCAGCTCGTCGCTCGCCACTGAATGGGTGAAGGGCAAGACGGTCGAAGAGGCTCTGGCGATCAAGAATACGGACATCGTCCGCGAGCTTTCGCTGCCGCCGGTGAAGATTCACTGCTCGGTTCTGGCCGAAGACGCGATTAAGGCTGCGCTCGGTGACTGGAAAAAGAAGCAGGGCGAGGCGGAAGCGAAGCCGGCGGAATCCGCCACCAGCGCGCATTAATTGATTCGTTGAAGGCGCCGGGTCCGTTGCATCGATTGCAACGCGCGCTGGCTTGCTTCACGGTGATACGAGACGAGACATGATTCACGTTACCAAAAAAGCGGCTGCGAAAATTCGCGAGCTGCTCCAAAAAGATGGCGTTCCCGCCGAGTCCGGCGGGCTGCGCGTGGGTGTGCAGGGCGGGGGGTGTTCGGGGCTTACGTACGCGATGAGGCTCGATACGGAAGCGCGCAATCGCGACAAGGTGTTCGAGGAAAATGGCGCGCGCATTTTTGTCGACCCCAAGAGCTACCTCTACCTCCACAACACAACGCTCGACTATCTCGAGGATCTGATGAAGCAGGGCTTCGTCTTCCAGAATCCTCAGGCGACGCGCAGTTGCGGTTGCGGAAGTTCCTTCACCGCCTAAGAATTCCTCCCGGCGGCGGTTCGCTCAGCCTCGCAATAGGCGAATCGCAGCCGATTCGAGGGCCAGCACCCAGCAGCGAGTGAACTAGCATGAGTGTGACGAAAACCCAATCGAAACCGGCCACCGGCACGAATTGCTGGAGCTGCCAAGCTCCCGTTGCGGGAGCGCACTTTTGCACGTCCTGCGGCAAGATTCAGCCGCTTCCGCCCGGAACCGACTATTTCGGATTTTTCGGCTGGCCGCAGAAGTTGACGATCGATCCGGCGTTGCTCGAAGAACAATTTCACAAGCTCAGCTGGAAGCTGCATCCCGATAATTTTGTGCGCGCGAGCGAAGAGGAACGCAATCTCTCGCTCGACCGCTCGTCGCAATTGAATGACGCGTATCGCACGTTGCGCGATCCGATTGCGAGAATCGAATACTTGCTGTTGCGGCTGGGGCTGCGAAAAGAGGGAACCACGAAGCAGCAGGCCCCGCCCGAGCTGCTCGAAGAAGTTTTCGAGCTGAACGAATCGCTCGACGAGCTTCGCGAAGCCCGCGCGGAAGACGGCGACGTGGAGGCTCTGCGCGGCCGGCTCATCGAAGCCCAGAATAATTTCAAAGAGAAGCTGAGCGAAGTGGATGCGGAACTCGCCGGCGTCGCCCGTGAATGGGATGCCGCACTCGATGCAAGTGCGAGCGACGCCTCGCGTAACGCGCTTCTCACGCGCATGAACGAAATTCTGAATCGCCGCAGCTACATTCGTAATCTGGTAGCGAGCGTGCAAAAAGAAATGGAGTTGTAGCGGCCACCTTCAGGTGGGCCGGCTTAACCGACGAAAATGGGACGCACAGTAGGAATAGACCTCGGCACTACGTACAGCCTGGTGGCGTACATGGATCCGCAAACGGGCAAGCCGGTGAGTATCCAGGGTCCTTATGGCTCCGCGCTGTGCCCCTCGGTTGTCAGTGTTGATCGGGATGGGAAAATTCTGGTGGGCAATCCCGCCCGCGCACGCCTGCTGACAAATCCCGACCGCACCATCTACTCGGTGAAGCGGCTTATGGGCCGTGGCGTTGCAGACATTCAAGACGAACTCACGCGCTTCCCGTTTCGAATAGACGAAACAAGCGGCAACGTGATCCGCGTACGGCTAGGTGACAAGCTCTTTACGCCGCCGGAGATTTCCGCCTACATTCTTCGCGAGCTCAAATCCTGGGCGGAGCTGCATTTCAACGAGCCCGTCGACCGCGCCGTGATCACCGTTCCGGCCTATTTCAACGACGCGCAGCGCCAAGCCACGAAAGATGCCGGCCGTCTGGCAGGCCTTGAAGTCCTGCGTCTCGTCAACGAACCCACCGCAGCCGCGCTCGCCTATGGTTTGCACAAACAGAAGCGTGGCCACGTGGGCGTCTACGATTTCGGCGGTGGCACGTTCGATATTTCAATTCTGAAACTGATTAGCACCACCGAAGGCGATATCTACCAGGTGCTTTCGACGAACGGGGACACGCACCTCGGCGGCGATGATATCGACAACGTTATGATGGATCTCGCTCGGCAGGCGATCCAATCTTCCCTCGGCGTTACGCTCGATCCGCACGGAGACCAAATCCAGAACCTGCGCAAAGATCTGATTCGCGCGAAGCACGAGCTTTCTTCGAGCGAAAAAACCTCGGTCCAATTCGTAGCCATCGAAAAAACCGCGATTCTCGAATTCACGCGCGCGGATTTCGACGAACTGATCGACCCCATCGTGGCGCGCACCATGGCTCCGGTGAAATTAGCGCTCATCGACGCGAAGCTTGGCGCGAAAGAAATGGACGAAGTTGTCCTCGTCGGCGGCTCCACGCGCATTCCTCTTGTGCGCAAGACCGTGGGCGATTATTTCGAGCGCGCGCCGCATTGCGAGCTCAATCCCGATGAAGTCGTCGCGCTCGGTGCTGCGGTACAAGCGGACATTCTCCAAAGCGGCGTCAAAACGATGCTGCTCCTCGACGTCACCCCGCTCTCCCTCGGCATTGAAACGATGGGCGGCGTTGTCGCAAAAATCATTCCGCGCAACTCGACGATTCCCGCAAGCGCCCAAGAAATGTTCACCACCGGCGTCGAGAATCAGACCGGCATTGACGTGCACGTCCTGCAAGGCGAGCGCGAACTTGCCAAGGATTGCCGTTCGCTCGCGCGTTTTCAACTCAAAGTTCCGCCCGGCCCGGCAGGCCTCGCGCGCATCGAATTAAGGTTCCTGATCGACGCAAACGGAATCCTCCAGGTCGCCGCGAAGGATTTGCGCTCAGGCGGCGAGCATTCCATCGAAGTGCAGCCGAGCTACGGCCTCTCCGATACTGAAGTCGAGCACATGCTCGAAGAATCTATCGAATTCGCCGAACAGGATTTCGCCGAGCGCCAGCTGATCGAAGCACGCACGGAAGCCGAAGCGATTCTCACCGCTACGGAAAAGGCCTTCCGCGACCCGCGCTCCTCTGAAATCAGCGCTGCCGAGCGCCGTTCGATCGAAAATTCCGTCGCCGCGCTTCGCAGCTCAATGGCCGGTACGGATTACAAGCTGGTTCGCCAGCGCATCGACGATCTCAACCAGGCAACGACGAACTTGGCCGAAATATTGATGAATAGCGCGTTGCAAACGGCTCTGGAAGGCAAACGCCTGGACGATGTCTAGGTCGTTCGTCCTGCCGGCTTTTTGAATTTGACTTTGTACCGCTGGCCTCCGGCCGGCGCCTTTGAATCTGTTGTAGCGCCGGCATCTCGCTGGCGCTTGTGAATTTGGATTTGGCTTTTAATTGTTTAGCGGCGGCAGCTTTGGTTTCGTAAGGAGCAAAAAATGGGCGGCAAGAACCCATACATCGAAGAAACAAAATTCACGCCCGCGACGAAAAAGTACAAAATCACCTTCATCAAGGACGGCCAGCCGATCGAAGTTGACCCGGAAAAAATCCCGTACGGTCACGACGGGCTTCCCGGCAGCATCCTCGATATTTCGCAGGGTTTCCACAAAGGTCTCGACCACGCCTGCGGCGGCGTTTGCGCCTGCTCCACCTGCCACGTGATCGTTCACGAAGGCCTCGAGTCCTGCAACGAAGCCACCGATGCCGAACTCGACCAGCTCGACGAAGCCCCTGGCGTCACGCCGAAATCGCGCCTCGGCTGCCAGTGCGTCCCCGACGGCACAAAAGACATCGTCGTAGAAATTCCGGACTGGAACAAAAATTATGCCAAGGAAGCCGAGCACTGATGCCGCCAACATTTGATTGGGATGACGTGGAAGAGATCGGCATTCAACTCGCCGACAAATACCCGAATATCGATCCGCTCACGGTCCGTTTCACCGATCTCCACAAATGGGTCTGCGAACTCCCGAATTTCACCGGCGACCCCAAGCTTTCCAACGAGGGAAAGCTCGAAGGCATCCAGATGGCCTGGCACGAGGAATACACCGACCGGCAGACCTAGCGCCGGCCTCGCTTTTCCCGGAATCTTGCCTCGCCCCTTTCGCATCCAAAGAAACCGAATCCGCCAATAGCCGTCTATACGCCAGCCACCACCGAGGAGGACAGATGGCCTTCGCCACCGAAACAGACCTGCGCTACCCGGTCGGCAAGTGGGAGCGTCCCGATACGCTCACCGATGAACAGCGCCTTGCCTTCATCGACCAGATTGGCGAAGCTCCCGCCAAAATGCGCGGCGCTGTCGCAGGACTAAGCGACCAGCAACTCGAAACGCCCTACCGTCCTGGCGGCTGGACCGTTCGTCAAACGGTTCATCACGTTCCGGATAGTCACATGAATGCCTTCATGCGTTTCAAGCTTGCTCTCACCGAAGACATTCCGACAATCAAGCCCTATCTCGAAGCGCGCTGGGCCGAGCTCGCCGACGCGAAGGCTCCCATCGGTCCATCGCTCGATCTTCTCGAGGCCCTGCACAAGCGCTGGATCGCTCTGCTCGCTTCGCTCAAGCCCGCTGATTGGCAGCGCGAATTTATGCATCCCGAACACGGCAAGAAAATGTCGCTCGACCAGACACTCTCACTGTACGCCTGGCATGGCAGGCACCATGTCGCCCACATCACCGCCCTGCGCGAGCGGAATTCCTGGCGTTAGTTTATGAAAGAAATTTTAGAGTTATACCCGGCTCCGCATCTGCTAGTGCCGGTGAACGGTAGTCAGCAAGTTGCTAGCTCATCGGGCTTGCGGTCTCTTGGTTTGAAACGCGCCGATCACAAACCCAAGCGCCCGTAGCTCAGGTCCCATTCTGACCGCCCACGGCCAGAATTGACCTGAGGCCGCCGCCGTTGACGCCTCTACCTTCTTACGTCTGCCAATACGGCCGATAACCGTAATACTCGTACACCTCAGCGCCCCACGTCTGATTGGCCAAATCCGGCCAATCGTCCTTGTCGAATCCCGGCGCATTTTTCATCCGGTCTTTGTCGATGTCCAGCACAGCCACCTTCTGCGACAAATCGAATGTCAATGCTTCCCACGGAATCGCAAAATGTTTGTCGCCCAACCCAAGCACGCCGCCAAACGACAAGATCGCATAGGCCATTCGGCTGTTCCTAGCGTCAATCACAAGGTCTTCGATTTTTCCCAGATCCTCCTGAGCGGTGTTGATCACCTTCGCTCCGAGAATCGATTTCTTCACCACCACCGTGTACGCGCCAGGCGCTTGCCTTGCTCCGCTCTGCATAAATCCTCCTAGTAACCTTTTACGTCTATGCCACGCGGTCAGCGGTAGGGCGAATCGGTAGATTTACGTATTTTGCGCGATGAATTTCATCACCGAGCGCAGATGCCAATCGCTGTAATTTCCTTCGACGCAACTCGCTGAAACAACAACAACTAGCGCGCACTCAGGCCACTACTGCGTGCTCCTTCCATTCATTACCTGCTTCAGCGTATAGCCGCCGCTGCGAAGATGCGGTTTCATTCTCGAACGCGACGAGTGACGCAATCAGGGTCGCAAACGATTCGTCGCATCTTCATAGCACTTTGGGGGAAAGAGAGAATTCAAAATGGATCGCAACAAAAAAACGGCCGTCTTCGGAATCTACTCCACGCTGGACGCGGCGAATAACCCCACCGACGTTCTCGTGAAGAGCGGTTTGCCGTCTTCCGACATTTCGGCGCTGCTGCCCGATAACCTCGGCTCCCGGCCAATTGGCACCGCGAAATCGACAAAAGCTCCGGAAGGTGCTGCGGCCGGCGGCGGTTCGGGGTGGTAGTTGGCGGCGCAATCGGCCTTCTCGCAGGCATAGGCGCTCTCGCGATTCCGGGAGTCGGTCCGCTCATCGCAGCGGGCCCGATTATGGCCACGCTGGCAGGGGTGGGAGTCGGTGCCGCTGTCGGTGGTGTCGCCAGTGCGCTGATTGGTCTGGGCATTCCGGAGTACGAAGCCAAGCGTTACGAAGCTCGTTTGAATGAGGGCGGCGTCCTGCTTTCCGTTCATTGCAATACCGCCGGCGAAGTGAAGCGAGCCAAGAATCTGATGGAAGGCACCGGTGCGGAAGACATCTCTTCCGCGACCGAGTCGGCAGTTTCAAGCGATCGCAAGGTGCGATCCGCGAAGCCGTAGGATCGAAAGAATCTGACGCAGTTCTGGTGAAAGAAAGCGTTGTGTTGCAAAAACTTTAGCGCGTACCGAGAGGAGAAAAACATGCTGCTTCTAATCATCATTCTCGCCCTGCTATTCGCCGGCGGCGGCGGCTACTACGGATATTCCCGCTGGGGTGCTGGCGGCGGACTCGGCATCGTCGGAACCGTGATTGTGATCGTTCTCGTTCTGTATCTGCTCGGCGCGATGCGCTAGTTCGTCGTCTCCCTAAACGCCGCGCCGCATTCTCTCTCGCCGGCGGCCTCTTGTCCTCTGAGGCCGCCTTGTCAATTCGCCGCGTTTCACCCATAATTGAACGTCTCGCTTTCTGCATTTCCTTCCGCGGCGCTATGGTGCAACGGTTAGCACGCGGCCCTTTCAAGGCCGAAATACGGGTTCGATTCCCGTTAGCGCTACCAACTTTCAGGAATTTACAATCCGGTTCCCGCCGGCTTCCCGTTCCGAAGGCATCCCCGCGCTTCTGGCGGCGGCTAAATGCGGAATACGCTAAGCATGGGAGGAACAAATTGGTCATGAAGGAAGCCAACAAACGTTGGATTTTTCGCTGGATTCACATCCTCTTCAGCATTCCGATACTCGGTTATATCTACAATCCGTTTGAAAAACTTCCAGACTATGCGCTCGCTACTCGCTTTGTCTTCCTGCCAGTAATGGTCCTTTCCGGATTGTGGATGTGGAAAGGCCATCTGGTTCGGCGGCTTCTTTCGAAAAGGCCGGTAGACTTATTTGCTGCTGCCACGCTTGTGATAAATGAACATCGACTGTGTTACCGTCACCGGCCATGCCCTTACGGCGATGATATTTCGGAATAGAATTTATGTTACGCAGACTTGGCCTCGCAATTTCGTATTTCATTGCCACCGTCTATTTCCTGGCGATTCTGTTGCCGTCTATCTACTGCCTCCGCCATGGATGCAAAGGACCGGGTGAGGGCGATGCTTTTATGCCCGCCTTCGCTCTTATTCCCATCGGCGGAATAGCTACGGCATTCGCGTTGGTCAACGCCATTCAGCAAATCAGAAAAAGACATTCATGGTCCTGGGTTTTCTGGGTTGCTGCAATTGTGTTCGCGATTTTACTTCTCGCCACCTTGTCCGTTATCGCGCTTGTGATTTACTTCACTGCTTTTCATCGGCGCTAAAGCGGGTTTGTCTCCATCTTTTCCGAATGCCGCCCGCCATTGCTTTGAATGGTTGCGCGCTGCGCTAAGCGCGGCTAAATTAGATGCCGGAGTCGGAGCCATTCATGAAAAAGTCCGCGCCGGAAAAATCTGCTTCTGCTTCAATCGACGCAAAGATCAAGGAACTGGGTGACTGGCGGGGGACGACGCTCGCAAAGGTGCGTGGCATCATCCACCAGGCCGACCCTGAGATCGTCGAAGAGTGGAAGTGGGCCAAGGCGAAGTCGCCGGGCACGCCCGTCTTCTCCCACGGCGGCATCGCCTGCACCGGCGAGACATACAAAAGCGTCGTCAAGCTCACATTTGCTAAAGGCGCTTCGTTGAAAGACCCTTCGCATTTATTCAACTCCAGCCTCGATGGCAACGTCCGCCGCGCCATCGATATTCACGAAGGAGAGAAAATCAACGAAGCGGCCTTGAAGGATCTCATCCGCGCTGCAGTCGCCCTCAATCTCGAACGCCCAACAAAAAGCAAAAGCAAGCCGAAACCCAGCCGCTCGGGCAGCAAGCGGGTCGGCTAGCTGCTGGACGGCGAGAGAAATCGCTGCGCTTCGTATGTTTTTTCGCCCCCACTTCCTAGGTCGTCCGCGTACGATCTCTCCGTAGCTCAGGTCTTATTCTGGCTCGTAGTTGGCCAGAATTGACCTGAGGCCGTCGTCAGCCATTCAACCGTTCAAAATAAAAGTTGACCATCCACATCTTTCCAACCATCCTGCCCCTCTGCGTTTGGATCTGGAAATATTCCAAACCGAAGGAGAACAACGTGACGCAAATCAGGAATTTCCCCGGCCAAGCCCATAAACTCGCCGCTGGCTTCCCAGGTTTCTTCCTCGTCTGCCTTCTTGCTTTCGCTGTTGTCCCCGCCTCCGCCCAGAGCCGGCCCAAAGCCGAAACAATCGAAGCCACCGCCTCGGGAACCGATTTTCAAGCCGGCCAGCTCGTCACCGTCACCTTCAGCATCTATGAATACTCGCCTCTATCCGATCGGCAAATCCTCAACGACGCATTTCAAAAAGGCAAAGACCAAGGCCTGTATAACGCACTTTCCAAAATGCGCGCAGTCGGCCACATCGCAGTCACCGGTACGCTCGGCTACGACGTCAGCTACATCCGTATGGCTCCCACTCCCAACGGCCGCAAGATCCGCTTCATTACCAATCGTCTTCTGCGCTTCGGCGAAGTCTATTGGGACACCCGCTCGGAATCCTACAATCTCACCGCCGGCGAAATCGATTTGAACGATGAGGATAAATCCAAGAGCACGGGCGTTCTCTATCCCGCCGCGCAGCTCGTGATGAACAAGGACGGCGAACTGCAAATGAACCTGATTGGCAGCCCGTGGAACCTAGTCAGCATCATCGACTGGAAGGGAAGCCCAGGCGTCAACTAACAGCAGCGTCGGCTTTAGCATGCGCCCCAAGTAACAGCGAAGTGCTGACGTCAATTTTTTGGCTTGAACCCGCGCGCGTTCTTCGTCCATGCTCTTGCTTTCTCAGTAGGGGCACGGCATGTCGAAGATTCCGCATAGGTTCGCGGGGCCGTGCGCGAACGCCCTGCATGCAACCTTCGCACCAACGCGACGTCTCTCGCGCTTTAAATGTCTTAAGCAAGGTTTCGCCACGTTCTCAGACTGCGGCGATTTTGCGGTAGCTCAGGTGCTATTCTGGCCCGCCTTTGGCCAGAATTGACCTGAGGCCTTGCACTTCAAGCGGAAACTCGCAAATGTTTTCTTTGCCTTTCCGTCCCAACCGCCTCAAAATACCCCTTACCCAAAGCCCTAAATAGCATCCCTCAAACCGGGTGTAGCGGCTCTGCGCGCCACTCGGAAGCTGCAGGTGCCATATGACCAACGCCTGGAAACAGCAGGAAGGCCAGATTGTCGATGGACGATATCGCCTCGTCCTCTATCTCGGCGGCTCAGACCATAGCGCCGTCTTCCTCACCGAGCTGCCCAATACCCGCGAGCGCGCGGCCATCAAATTGATCGGCTCCGACCCCGCCGAAACCGATTCCCAGCTCTCCCGCTTGCGCCGCGCGGCCAAACTCTCGCATCCCCACCTCGCCCGCATTCTCGAATCCGGGCAAGCGCAAATCGGAAGCGCGCACGTGGTCTACCTGGTGACCGAATATGCCGAAGAAGACTTGTCCTTGATTTTGCCCGATCGTGCTCTTTCGCCCGAAGAAGTACGCGAGATGCTGCCCCTCGTTGTTGACGCGCTGCAATATCTGCATTCGCACGGGTTTGTGCACGCGCGCCTGAAGCCCTCCAATATTCAAGCGGTCAGCGACCAACTGAAACTCTCCATTGATGGCGTATGCGCCCCGCACGAGCGTGGCTCTTCCGGTGAAAAGGCCAGCCCCTACGATCCGCCGGAGCTCGCGCCCACGGGGCCTTCTCCCGCCGGTGATGTTTGGTCCCTCGGGATGACCATTGTCGAGGTCCTCACGCAGCGTCTGCCCATCTGGGAATGGACCGGTCATGCCGATCCACCTGCGCCGCGCACGTTGCCGCCGCCTTTTCTCGAAATCGTTCGCAATTGCCTGCGCCGCGATCCTGCCATGCGTTGCGCGCTGCGGGAAATTTCGGAAAATATCGGCCTTCAACCTGCTCTCCAGGCCGAATCGGCCCGCATTGCATCCATGAGCGCGGCGCCGGCGTTGAAGCCCACTTCCTATGGACCGGCATCGTCGCAAACCGAACGTGTCCTCGCTACGAATCCGCCTCCGCAAAAATCAAACTCGCGTTACGCGGTCCAAGCTGCCGCCTTCATTTTGGCGCTCGCCGCTGTGATTGCCATCCCGCGATACTTTCGCCACTCCAGCAAGTCGATTGAATCAGAGCCTGTAGCCGCCAGTGCCGCTGCTGCGGCACCTGTTGCTGTCAAAGCGGAGGCGCCAAAGATAGAACCAGCGTCGGGGCCTGCGGTTCAGCCTGCTGCACAACCGGTGGCTCAGCCCGCAATTCAGCCCGCGCCTCAACCTGCGCCCGCGAAGCGCGAACCCGCTCCTAAACCGGCCGCGCATGTGAACGCACCGCGCGTAAACCCTACTGGGCCCGAACCGTTCGCTCCCAAAAAGCCTGCCGCCCCCACGACCCCTCGGCCAAGTCCGCGCCCCGCCGTCAACGCGTCCGCCTCAGTGCCGACGCGCGGCCAGGTTGCGCACAAATCAATGCCAGACGTCTCGCAAAAAGCCCTCGATACGATTCGAGGCAAAGTGCGCGTCAGCGTAAAAGTGAATGTTGATGCCTCAGGCAAAGTAACGGACGCCAGTTTCGAAGCCCCCGGTCCAAGCAAATATTTCTCCGACGCCGCAATCCACGCCGCTAAGAATTGGACCTTCGCGCCGCCCAGCTCCAGCGGCGAAAAAGTCCCAAGCGAATGGCTACTCCGTTTCGAATTCGCCCCCAACGGCACCGAAACATTCTCCTCGGAGATCAATCCTTAAAGCAGCGTAGGCTTCAGCCTGCGCCACCAAACCACAGCGGCAAGTTCTCTCTAGACAAGCACAAATCGCCGCATCGTTCTTTCGTCTTACGTATTCTTCTCAGTAGGGGCAGCATGCCGAAGATCCGGCATAGGTTCGCGGGGCCGTGCCCGAGCGCCACATGCACCTGTGGGCAACCGAGCGCTGCGCTGCAATCGCCGCCGCGTTTTCCATTTTCCGCGCATTCTGATACGATCTTGCTTTCGAAATCTTCGTAGGGTGCAGCAGGCCAATTGTTGCGGTTAGCCGCACCGCCGAATTTCTAATCGCAGTCGATTTACAGAAAAAAGGTCAAGTAGCTGTAAACAGGCGCCTTAGCGATTTTCTAACCGCAACAAGAACGACATTTTCGCGCAACAGGCCAATTTCCGCGCGAAGGAGACAATCCGTGGCAGATCTGATGAGAACTTCAAATCCGGCCCTCAACGAGCGCGCCTTTCAAGGGGAGCGCGCCGTCCTCGGCGAGGCGATGACGCTGCAGGGCACCGTTAACAAGACAGGCGTGCTGCTGATTTGCGCCGTCGCCACCGCGGCATGGACCTGGAATCTTTTTCTGCATTCGCACTCGCCGCAAACGGTGATGCCGCTCGCGGTTCTCGGGGGCATCGGCGGCTTGATTGTCGCGATGGTAACGATTTTCAAGAAGGAATGGTCCGGAGTTACAGCTCCGATTTACGCTCTGCTCGAAGGGCTGGTTCTTGGCAGCATTTCGGCGATGCTGGAATTGCGTTTCCCGGGAATCGCGATTCAGGCCGTCAGTTTGACCTTTGGCACACTGGTGGTTTTGCTGCTGGCCTACCGCTCGGGATTGATTGCTGTCACCGAAAAATTCCGCCTCGGCGTCATCGCCGCGACGGGCGGCATCGCGCTTTTCTATATCGTCGAAATCGTGCTCGGGTTTTTCGGCGTCCATTTCACCGCGATCAACGGTTCGGGCGCGATCGGAATCGGCTTCAGCATTTTTGTCGTGATTATCGCGGCGCTCAATCTTGTGCTCGATTTCGATTTCATCGAAACGGGAGTGCGGGTCGGCGCGCCGAAGTACATGGAGTGGTACGGCGCCTTCGGGCTGATGGTCACGTTGATCTGGCTTTACTTCGAGATTTTGCGCTTGCTCTCGAAGCTCCGCAGCCGCGACTAACTTTTGTCGAACTAAAACTCCTCGATGCCCGTTGACGCGCATCTGCTGAAAAAACTGCTGCGCGACCTCGTCGCAATCGATTCCGTAAATCCCACGCTGGTTTCCGGCGCGCGCGGTGAGGCAGCCGCTTCAGAATTTCTGTGCAAATTTCTCCGAGAGCACGGAATCCCGGCAGAACTCGAAGAAGCGACGCCGGGCAGACCCAGCGTCGTAGCGCTGCTTTCATCCCCGAGCGCACCGGGGAAGCAAATCAGCGAGAAGAAATCGGCAGCGCTTGCGATTCTTGCACACATCGATACCGTGGGCGCGGGCGACATGCCCGAGCCATTCACGCCGCGCGAACGCGACGGGCGTCTCTACGGCCGCGGCGCGCTCGATATCAAGAGCGGCGTCGCCGCGATGTGCGCCGCCGCGATTGCGGCTCGCGATGCCGGTATGATTCAAAAGCAGCTGCTGATTGCGGCGGTGGTGGATGAAGAGTGCGACAGCATCGGCACGGAAGCTTTGCTCAAGCGCTACACGGCAGATGCTGCCATCGTGATCGAGCCGACCGATTTGCGCCTCACGATTGCCCACAAGGGGTATGCGTGGTTTGAGATTTTGACGCACGGCCGCGCCGCGCACGGCAGCCTTCCCTCGGAAGGCCGCGACGCGATCCGCATGATGGGCCGTGTGCTGAATATTCTGGACGCGCTCGATCGCAAGCTTGCGTCTCTCACGCCGCATCCGCTTCTGGGCCACGGTTCGCTTCACGCTTCTGTGATTCGCGGCGGCCAGGAACTTTCGAGCTATCCCGCGGAGTGCCGCTTGCAACTCGAGCGCCGGATGCTGCCCGATGAATCTGCAGGCGAAACCGAAGTGGAATTGCGCAGCCTTGTCGCCGGACTTTCGGCTCGCGACACTGATTTTCGCGCCACGGTACGCGGGCTCGGCTCGCGTCGCGCCTATGAAATCGCGCGAGACGCCCCTATCGTCGAGCTCGCCCGCAATGCGATTCGGAAAATTCTCGGTTCAGATGCCGCAGAACAGCTCGCCGGAATGGCGGCGTGGACGGACACAGCTCTTCTCGCCGAAGCCGGCATCCAAGGAATCGTTTTCGGTCCCAGCGGCCGAGGACTGCACGGAAAAGAGGAGTACGTGGAGCTGAATTCCGTCACTCAATGTGGCGAGATTTTGCTCGAAGCAATCCGGGCTGCCTGCAAACTGTAGTTTCAAAATCTGTAAGCAGCGTTCAATTCGGTAACGTTTTCTCCCCACCCAAACGGGTCCCAATCCTGACGTTTACTGCTCGTGTCTGTAACCAGCGGCGTTTGCGGTACTTGCGCGCTTTTGTGGCTGGCCTTCCGCATGCACTTCTACTGCCGACTACAGGGCTCGGCCACTTCAGGTTTTGGTTATGGGCGACCCGAGGGTGTGAGCGTGAGAGAGCTGAAAACAAGATTGAACGCACGCCGAGGTGGGGACCAGACGCGCGGGTTTTCGATGATTGAAATGCTGGTGGTGATAGCGATTGGCATGGTCATCGCGGGAATCGCGATTATTCAAAGCCGGCCAGCTCTGATGCAGTTTCGTGCTAACGCGGCCAAAGATCTGGTGCAGGCGACCTTGCGACGAGCCCGAGAAACAGCAATCTCCGACCGGCGTTCGGTGAAGGTGGAATTCCTGGTGAATCCTGCTGGAAATCCTCCAGGGTCCTACGTGAGATTGACGCGGCTCGGAGGAGGAGTTGGTCCGGACACGGTGATCGTCACGATCCCGATGCCGCCCAGCGTGATTTACACAACTTTTGCCGGAGAACCTGACACACCGGATGGTTTTGGAAATGGCGGGCCGATTTACTTCGGGGGAGTAAATAACGGACCGGCTGCAGGAATGATCTATCAAAGTGACGGGACATTCGCGGCCGCCACGGGAATTCCGATCAACGGCACGGTTTTCATGGGTATCGCGAACCAGCCGACCACAGCTCGAGCCGTCACCATTCTTGGAACCACGGGACGGGTGAGGTCCTATCACATCTCAGGGACAACGACATGGTTCGACTACTAGAGAGCAGGGGCAAAAGCGCGGAGGCGGAAATGCGGCGGAACTCAAACGCGGGATTTACGCTGATCGAAACCATGGTTTCCGTGGTGGTCCTGGCGATTGGCGTTTTAGGCCTTGCCGCGATGCTGGCCAGCAGCGTGGCGCGCATGAACGTATCGCAGGACGAGTACATCGCCCAACAGAAAGCCGCGGAAGCGGTTGAATCGATCTTCACGGCTCGCAATACCGGCCAAAAGACGTGGAACTCGCTTTGCAACATCGGTTCTGCCATTTGTCCCACCGGTATTTTCACAGCGACTCCCACCCAGCTTTGCGATCCGGGTCCCGATGGAATTGTGGGAACGGCTGATGACAACTGCGCCCTGATCGACAGCATTGTGACACCCGGCCCTGATGGAAAACTGGGCACCGCCGATGATGTGCTGATCGGGCTTTCCAATTTCGCGCGCACGATCACCATTACTGCGATACCCGGCACAACGGAAGTGCGGCAGATTACCGTGACAATTAACTACACGGCAGGCGGGTTCAACCGGACCTACACCCTGACCACGAACATTTCGGCGTTCTCATAGAGAACTGCGAGGGAGACAGAGGATGAAACGCCAAGCCGGATTCAGCCTGATGGAAGTACTGGTGGCCACAGCTTTGATGGTCATCATCATGGGAACCACCCTGCGCGCGCTGTCCGATGCGACGCATGCGAATGAGGCGGTGACGCTGATGGCAGACTCGCAGGAAAACCTGCGGGCCGGAATGAACTATATGACGAAGGATCTCATAGAAGCAGGGGAAGGGCTGCCGCAAGGCGGAATTCCGATTCCGAACTCCGCTACTCCGCTAAACCCGGCTCCAGCGCTCGCTTCTGCGGTAAACCGCCCAGGTCCGGTAGGTGGTCCTGCGACGTTCCCGCCCAGTTTCTTAACCCTCCCCGCCATCACGGATGGTTTCCAGCAAGGGCCTCAAGCGGTGACGCCGAACCCGAACGTGCCGGGAGGCGTGTTGCTGGGCACCAAAACCGATTTTATTACGCTTGTCTACGCTGACAACACCATTATCGATACGGTTCACAACACAACCCTGAATTCGCTGCCCATATTCCTGGCGACGAGCGGCGGCAATCCAGGTTGTCCGGCCGGTAGCCTCGACCCCACCGGGCTCACCGCAACATTTGACGCGAACTGCATAACTCTACCTACTGGCAATACGGCCATCACGCCCGGCGATCTGATCATGTTCCAGAACGCCAATGGCGCCACGATTCAAACGGTAACGGCGGTCAACGGTCAAAAGCTTACGTTCACAGGCGGCGGAGGCGGAGATGCATTCGCGCTCAATGGAACGGGGAAACCAAGCGGAACGATCGCCAACATGAAGAATCCCGACGGGAGTTTTCCTCCCACAACGGCATCGCGCATCTGGATGATTACATATTACTTGAACACAGCGAATCAGCAACGGCCCATGTTGATGCGCCAGGTGAATTTTCGCCCAGCATCGCCTGTCGCGGAAGTGATTGAAGACCTCTCGATTTCCTACGATATCAACAGCGGTCCTCCAAACACAAACACGGTTGAGCCGCTGTATTCGCCGAACGCGATCCGAAAAGTGAATCTCTCGCTAGCGGCGCGGGCGGACAGCGCCTACAGCCAAAACAAGCAATATTTCCGGAATAATTTGCAGACACAAGTCAGCGTCCGCAGCCTGGCTTTCTTTAACTCGTTTCAGTAAATGCCGCAAAGGAGAACATCTGTGAGGAATCGACACGAACAAGGCATGGCACTGATAACGGCGCTCCTGGTGCTCTTGCTGATCTCGTCCATGATCGTGGGCATGTCGTTCTTGGTGCTCACGGACCAGAAGCTCGGCGGAAACAACTCCGACCGGCAAAGGGCCTTCTACGGCGCGGAAGCCGGCATGGAGTCTCTCACGACATCCTTGCAAGACGCGTTCTCCAACAACTATGCACTGAGCGCGAATGACATCACGAACATCGTGGCCAATACGCAAACCACAACCACGAATCTTCCGGGCATGCAGTTCCTGAACCCCGACGGTACGAACGGCTTCGTGATCAATTTCACTCCGGATACGTCCCCCAATAACCTGGGGAACCCAGCAGCAACGAATCATACGATCCTTTCGGGCACCTACGCAGGCCTGGTGGGGCTTCTGACTCCATATACGCTGCAGGTAACGTCGCGGACACCGTTTGGGTCTGAGGTAAGGCTGCAACGAACGGTGCAGACAGTGGCGATTCCCGTTTTTCAATTCGGAATTTTCTCCGACACGGATCTGAGCTTTTTCGCGGGACCGAATTTCGATTTCGGTGGACGCGTGCATACGAACGGCAACCTCTGGCTGGCGGAAGGCGACGGAAGCACGTTAACAATGAGGGACAAGGTAACCGCGGTAGGCGAAGTAGTTCGTACGAACCTCGAGAACGGCTGGCCGCTCACGACCAGTTACAACGGCACCGTCAGCATCACCCAGAACCCAGGTTCGGGTCCTTTCGCTGCCTTGGCTCAGAACCAGGGAAGCACCACCGGGACAAGCTGGTTTGGCAATATCGGAGGAACCCAGGAAACGGCCTTTCAAACTGTCTCTAATTCCTATAACGGAGACATAGGCAACGGCGCTACCGGCGTGAAGGCCCTTGACCTTACGATTGCGACTCCAGCCATCGGCGGAACAGCCATCGACATGATCCGCCCCGGGGTTCCTAACGAGCAGAATACAAATCCTGGAAAACTAAACGAACGTTATTATCGCCAGGCCAGCCTGCGGATCTTGTTGGCTGACTACGGCCCGTCCGGCACTTGCGCTGATACAGATCTGGTAAATTATCCGATGATATCGGCAGGAGGTTTTGTCGATCTCGCCTGGCTAGCCTGGGATTCAAACGGGCCAGCCGCTCCGGCGGGCGGCACGGTGGGCAAAGTGCCAGGGACGCCCGGCGGGGCCGGCTGGTTTAACGCCGGTACGATAGGGACGAGCGTGTTTCCGCTTCCCGTCTCGGCTGCGACGAGCAACGCCGCTTACACCGCGGCTGATGGGTATTGGTATCAGAAATGGTTTCCGATTGAGACGGGATGTATCCGCATCGACTATCAGAAGAAAGACGCCAGCGGGTTTGTAGATGTAACGCAAGAGATTCTGAGGTTTGGCTGGACGGGACGAAATATCAATCCCGTAACGAAAGCCCAGATCACGACCAATCCTCCGCCTACTCGTGTTCCTATGCCGGCCGCGCAGGTGAATGGATCGGGACCCACAATCAACGGTGGTGTTGCGCTGGCGGGTTGCGGACCGGACCCCAGTCCGAATGCCATCGTTCGTATGGCGCGCTTGCGTGACAATCCTTCTACAGCAGTTGGCGTTGGCGGATGCACTGCCGCGGGCAGCGCCGCGTCGCAACTTGGCACGGACGAATGGCCGAATGTGCTGTTCGACGCTCGCGAGGCAAACTTGCGAGATACAGCTCTGGCCGGTAACGCTGAGACGCTTGCTGGAGCCATGCAATACGTGGAACTGGACGTGAACAATCTCGATCGTTGGTTTAGCGGGACCCTGGGTGCAAGCGGCGGGCTGGCAAACAATACCACCGGGTATACCGTTTATTTCTCCGACCGGCGAGGGGACCGTAAGGATCCCAATTCACCCGCATCAGTCGGCCCGGGCCCGATGAAGACCGGCGGTTTCGGCTACGATGACATCGTCAACCCAGCGAGCGCTAGCGGCTGCCCAGACGGCGCACTGGCTAATGCCGAGGATTTCGAATCGGATTTCGTCCACGGCACGGACCCAAATCCTCCCGCGTCACCGCGTATCTACGGAGGCCTGTTTCCGACAGACGCTGGCGTGAACCCGAACAATCTTTGGAGCATCGCCGGCGTTGCTATGGGAATTCCGGGCGTGCTGAACGCGGTTACAGGCGCCAATCCCAATTGCGCTGGGCCGGGGAAAGACTGGCCCTTCGCAGTGGTCGCAAACGCACAGGATCTTCGCGAAAACGCGCCGGTCTTCTACCGCCGCGCGTTGAAAATCGTGAACGGAAGCACGATTACCCTTGGGCAGTGCGACGGAGTTGCTTGTGGTCTTACTATCGTTGCCGAGAATCCGGTGTACGTGCAGGGCGACTACAATGCTGGAATCAACGGCAATTTCGCCACCCCTTTTGTGGCAGCTTCGGTGATCGGCGACGCCGTGACACTTCTGTCGGATAGGTGGAACGACGTGAACTCCTTCGCGTTTCCTTATGCTCCGGGGACGCGTGCCGCAGTGACGACGAGCTATCGGATGGCCATCGTCGGCGGCAAGACAATCCCATTCAAGCAGCCGACGGTCGGCGGAGTGGGACAAGACTTCGGGACTGACGGCGGAGTTCACAACTTCCTGCGCTATATCGAGGCCTGGGGCGGCCAGACGCTCTGGTACAAGGGATCCATCGTGGCCCTGTTCTACAGCCACCAGGCAGCGGGCACGTTCAAGTGCTGCACTACCGTGTACGGCCCGCCCACTCGAGGCTACAGCTTCCAGACGGAGTTTTTGACTCCGACCTTGCTGCCGCCGCGAACGCCGATGTTCCGCGACATCAATACG
>Ga0306920_100000083_pt1 | contig 117645 bp, 103 predicted proteins | sample flu12Cox44000170_FD_204666 | JGI IMG/M metagenome (GOLD analysis project Ga0306920, IMG submission 204666) | Lab enrichment of tropical soil microbial communities from Luquillo Experimental Forest, Puerto Rico - flux4day.12C.oxic.44.000.170 (v2)... | ecosystem: Environmental > Terrestrial >...
CAACCAAAAAGGCGTCGGCCCCTGGTTGGGGATGGTCAATTTCCAGGATCCGGCGGGGTGGGGACCTTGTCCCAAGACGGCGCCGCCCAGCAGCAACCAAAATCCGGTCCCAAGCAACCTTATGGTGTGAAGCATCGCGGATCCCTTTCCGAGAGATTGCAAAAATGCCATGTGCTTGCCACACGGGCTACTTTATGCCCGGTCAGTGGGGACTCAAGGCCGGACCATTTCGCGGCGGTGCTCACCGTTCGCTTGATGCCGAAAATGCGGATCAATTGACAGAGTCTTCGCGGTCAAAATCTGTTTCCCGGCCGTCTTTTTTCGGAATCATGAAGTAGAATTGGACGGGAAATGAACCAAGGAGTTGCGCACAGGGAGAGGCGATATGCTGGTATTGAGCCGGAAACTGGGTGAAAAGATCCATATCGGTGAGAAGATCTGCATCACGATCGTGGATATCGACCGTGGCAAAATCCGCCTGGGCATTGAAGCCCCGCGCGAGGTTCCCATTTTTCGCCAAGAATTATTAAATCCAAATCCCTCCACCAACAAAGGGACCGAAGGGGTTCCGCTGTCTCAATAGTCGATTTGCGATCAGTTCTTCTGAACTTCTGAAGACAATTCCTCCGCATTCTCCGAATCAAACCATAAATCCGCAAAATTAGCGATTCTGGGGATTTCGATTTTAGGGCTTTTAACGATTAAAAACAGCGTCACCGAGGCCGACATTGGTCTGCAAGTTGACGTAACTATAGTTTTCCAGGAGTTCTCCTTCGGGAGGCCCGCCGGGTTTGGGCCAATCGTATTTTTCGATGCGAATCGGCAAATGCATCGCCTTGTCGAAATAGACCACTGTCCGATACGACGTGAAACGGTCGCCCATTTTTTCGGGGTGAACGGTTTCAACGCGCGTGCAGGGTCTTTTGTTGTAGGAATACTCCCCGATGCGAACGAGCGTCTTGTTGAGCCGGCGCTCCATTTCCCAGCTTTCGGTGAGGCGGGCCAACAGATTGCCGATGCCGGCTTCGGCGATGGTGTGGCGGCTGTTGTCCATGACTCGGGGATCCCGGGTGTCGATGGTCACAAACCCGGCGATTCCTAAAATGCCGGTGGAATGAACGCGCATTTTGCCGTCATTCTTGCCAGTGACGAAACAGACTTCTTGGCCTTCCAAATTCTTGGGACCAAACCAGCGCATATAAACGCTGAAGGGCTGGGTGCGCACTTTCATCTCAATTAGATTTTCGGGTTGCAATTTGTCCTTGATTTTCTCTTTTTTGATAAATAAGCAGGTATAATCGCGGACGCCAAGATAGTTTTGATTTGCATCGGCGAGTAGGCGCAAAGGCTGCTCAAGGGGACTGGCCGGAGTGTTGGCAGTCACTTGATTGGACCCGGAGGGGACTGACGGCGGTGCGGGATGAGGATTGGATGCTTGAGTTGATGAAACGATAAGGAAGGCCAGCGAGCCGAACATGGTCACCATTCCGTAAGTTCCTCCCCGTTGCGCCCAAGCCTTTCCAGCGAGAGCGTTAGCCAGTGAATAGATGGCAGAAGAAATGCTGCGAGTTCATAAATGCCGGACAATGTGCCGGGTCAAAGTGAGCAAGTATCGTACCAAAATCCTTGCATTGTTTTTTTTAAGGAAGCTCGGTTGTAACCCCAGAGAATTTGGAAAGTTGCATTCATTGCCCCGTTTCCGGCGCGGGGTTATTGAGATGATGATTTCTGTATAATTTACAATTGGTTGAAATGCTGTCGCCTTTTTCTTTCGTAAAGATCGAGGAATGCAGACTGGATTTTCATGGAAAGTGCGTTACAAGTCCACACCCTCGTATCAATGCCATTTGCGGAAAACACGTATGTCGTCTGGCGCCAAGACCGGCAAGAGGCGCTCGTGTTTGATCCGGGCCTACAACCGGAAATGATTGGGGAATTCTTGCAACAGCGGGAATTAACTCCTGTAGCGATTTTAAATACGCACGGCCATTGCGATCACATAGGGGGCAACCGGACGATGAAAAACGCGTATCCGGATGCCCCGATCCTAATCGGCGTGAACGATGCGCCGCTCCTCGGAGATCCGAACCTCAATCTCAGCGGCTTCATGGGAGTTCCGATTTACAGCCCTGCAGCGGACCGGTTGTTGCGAGAAGGGGATGTCGTCGATGCCGGGGGGATTCGACTGGAAGTGCTGGAAGTGCCGGGGCATTCGCCGGGCCACGTGGTGTTTGTTTATCGTGATAATCCGTGCCTCGTATTTGGAGGCGATGTCCTATTTCGGGGTGGAATCGGGCGGACAGACTTTCCCAACGGCGACGGCCCACTGCTAATTCAAGGAATTAAGACCAAGGTATTTTCGTTGCCTCCGACGACGGTTGTTTACCCGGGTCATGGCCCTATCACAACTGTGGGGCATGAAAAAGAGACAAATCCCTTCTTTTAAGAAACTATTTCAGAAAAGGGTCAGACCCCCGAAAATGACGGGGTCTGACCCTTTTCGGAGATAGCTTCCAAGCTAAGGCTTGGCCGTCAAGACCTCCTCCAAGTTTTCTTCCTGAGCTTTCTGCCAAACGTCGACTGTTCCGATCGGCAACCAGAAAGCGGCCTGGATCACTTGAACCGGTTGCTGGGGGGCAAGTTTACTGACATATTCCGTGATTTCGTACTCGCCGCGCGCCGATAAAGTCAACTCGATGTCAAAAACCTGCCGGGGAAAGAGGTAGGCGCCGGTATTAGCCAGTTGCCGGCCATCGAGAAGGGGTTTTTCGACCAGTTTTTCCAATGTGCCGTCGGGCTTACGATAGGCGATGCCGAAACAGCGCGGTTCGTCGACCGGGTGGCATAATATACCCGCGGAACAGCGAGCCAGCTGTGCCAAATCGGCGGCCCCAAAAAGATCATCCCCATTCAAGACCAGAAACCGATCCGATTGCAAGTGGGACCGGCAACAGCGAAGTGCATCCCCCGTGCCGCGCGGGTGCTCCTGCCTGATGGTGACCCAGTTTGGAAAACGGGTCTGGGACCGCAGGAAACCTTCAATCTGTTCCGCCAAATAATGCACCACAACGACCACCCTGTCGATGGTTGGAGGCAATGCTCCCAGGGACCAATCCAAGATCGGCCGGCCTTTAACATTGAGAAGGGGTTTGGGAGTTTGCAGAGTATAGGGTCGAAGGCGGGTTCCAAGACCCGCGGCCATCAGGACAGCATCCATTCGTTAGCAAATCCTCTCTTTTGTGCAAACAGTGCGAGGTAACTATTAACCATTTTAACAGCACAGCTTGCCGCAATCTGTGGATTTGCGTCAAGGTTCATGCCTTTCGCGGACGAATATACCTGTGTCCAATACGCCTTATGCGAGTTTTGCCTGCTTTATGGAGGAAGCGGGAGCGCGTGCCGACGAATTCGTTTGCCGCGTTAGTTCATTTTGTTTTGCCGAACAGGAAGGGGATGGAAACCATGCGTCGCCTGTTCCTAGCGATTGCGGCGTTGAGTTTGGTGAACTTGGGTCTCGGCTGCTATCATTGCGATAGCTGTAACGAAAGTTCCGGTTGCGGCTATGGCTCCAGCGGGTGCTCACGTTTTGGCGGTTTGTTCCATGGATGGGGATATCGTGATGGGTCCGGTTGCGTTCATGGAGTTTGCGACTGCGACGAAAACGATTGGTGCAATCCGTATGGGGTTGCAACAACTGCAATAGCCCATGCACCAGCGCCGTCCAAGCCCAAGACAGAGGCCCCAAAGGAAAAAGAATTGGAATAGAACTCGGGGATCGAGTTGAACGGGGGCAATTGCCCCCGTTTTTTTTTCACAGGGCGGGTGCCGGCCGGGGCCGAGGACCGGGTTCTGCCGCAGGCCGAAGCTCACTAAAAGGAATTGTCGCGGGGGCAACTTCGTGAGTGCGACCGGATCCTTTGAGCGCCGCCATTTCGAGGAAAATTTCTTGACTGCGCAAGGGAGGCTCGCCGTCGCCGGGACTGACGCGGCGGTAGGCACCATCGGGCAATAGTTCCCGGGCCTTGACAGTATCGTTTAGAGAAGTCGTCAGGATCTCTTTGATGAGGCGTTGTTTCAAGTCGGGTTGCTCGATCGGGAAAACCACTTCGACACGGCGGCTCAGATTGCGGTCCATCCAGTCGGCCGAACCAATGTAAACTTCGCCTTCGCCGCCGTTGCAGAAATAGAAAATGCGGCTATGTTCGAGAAAGCGGTCGACAATGGAAATGACGCGAATATTGTCGCTGACGCCAGGAATTCCCGGACGGAGAGCGCATATGCCGCGACAGATGAGGTCGATTTTCACACCGGCCTGGCTGGCGCGATAGAGGGCCTGCACGACGAGAGGTTCCAACAGGCCGTTCATTTTGGCAATGATACAGCCGCCGCGGCCGGCCAATTGATGCGAAGTTTCGCGCTCGATCAGGGATATCATGAATCCCTGGAGGCGGCTGGGAGCGACAGCGAGTTTTCGCCACTGCGGAAGTTCGCCATAACCGGTGAGGTAATTGAACAAGGCGGAGGCATCCTCGCAGAAATCCGCATTGCAGGTAAAGAAACCCAAGTCGGTGTAAATGCGCGCAGTCTGCGGGTTGTAGTTGCCGGTGGCGAGGTGTACGTAGCGGCAGATGCTGCCATCTTCCTCTCGGCGAACCACCAGGGCCACTTTGCAATGCGTCTTCAAGCCGACAAAACCAAAGACGACATGCACACCGGCCTTTTCCAATTCGCGAGCCCAGAGAATGTTCCGTTCTTCGTCCAGGCGGGCTTTCAATTCGATGACTGCGGTGACTTGCTTGCCGCTGTCGGCGGCCTGCTGCAACGCGCGAACAATGGGAGACTCACTACTTGTTCGGTAGAGGGTTTGTTTGATAGCCAGAACGCGCTCGTCTTTTGCGGCAGCCTCGATGAAATCGACCACCGGGCTGAATGATTCATAGGGGTGGTGGATCAAAATGTCGCGGGCGCGGATGGCAGCCCAGGGAGTCGCGGACTGGACGAACTCGCCAACCGGTTGCGGGACAAATTGCGGATCCCGGAGCTTGTGGTATCCGGGCAAACCGTATAATTGAAACAAACCAGTCAGATCCAGCAGTCTGGCAATGCGCTGGACACCCGGCGGATCGAGATCGAGCACGCCGAGCAAGAATTGTTCGATTTCCGGCAAGGCATCGGCCTCGATTTCCAACCGGACGGCGGCACCGCGCCGGCGTTTCCGTACTTCCTCTTCAATGGTTTTCAGGAGGTCTTCGACTTCATCATCGTCGATTTCGTATTCGCTGTCCCGAATTACGCGAAAAACCGCTGCATGATGGATTTCCATGCCGGGAAACAGATCCGGCAAGTGCATGCGAATGACGGTCTCGAGAGGTGCGAAGGCGTGCCCTTTTTCGGCCGGCAGCGGCACAAAACGCGGCAAGACCGCCGGGACCTGCACCACGGCAATCATTTTGTCTTCTTGGCGGGGATTCTGTAGAAGCACCGCCAGATTCAAAGATTTATTCAGCAAATGCGGGAAAGGATGGCCGGGGTCGATGGCCAATGGCGTCAGCACGGGAAAGACTTCCCGGCGAAAGACGTCACGGAGGTGTTGCCGATCCGCTTCGGTTACCTCGCGTAATCCTCGGATAATGATGCCCTCGGTTTCGAGGGCCGGCAAGATCTCGGTCAGCAAACACCGGTACTGGTCATCGACGAGTTGGCGGACCATTTGATCGATCCGCACCAATTGCTCGACGGGCGGCATCCGGTCGGCGCCAGAGCCCACCGTGATGCCGGAATGCACCTTCTGGTAGAGTCCGCCGACGCGGACCATAAAGAATTCATCAAGGTTGGAACTGAAAATCGCCAGGAACTTGAGGCGTTCCAAGAGCGGAACTTCCGGATCATGGGCCTCTTCGAGCACCCGGCGATTGAACTCGAGCCAGCTCAATTCTCGATTGATATACAACGAAGGGTCGTCCAGGGAAATGGAAGGGACTCCGTTACGCAGTGTATCGGGAACGGGGAAAGAGCCTGCTTCATGGTTTTCCTTGGCTACGGTTTGGGCTTCAAACATGCCCGACCTCCGATCTTGAGCTCTGTTGTCATTTTACAAAAATGGAATGAAACCGGGGGGCCACGGAACGCGAGTACTACGAAACAAATGTACATGTATACATAACGTTAGCTCAAAATCCGAGCAAGAGAAAGCGTTAAATTGTTCCCACATGAGCCGGTCGAGTCAATCAATTTAGTAAATCCGAGAAACACCTCTTTACTGTTTTCGGTTAACATCCACCAATTGGAAAGAGAGTTTGCCGAATGTGCCGAGGAAGTTGGCGAGCCAATTCAAATCATCCGCCTTGTTGACGCCAAAACTGATATGGGTAGCGTTGATATCCAGTTCATTCCAGGAGGTATCGATGGGTACCCAAACACCGTCCAAAACGACCTCGTTCCAGGCATGGGGACCGAAGGTTCTCTGATCATCTCCCATATACACGAGACCGCCAATTTCGCGGGTGGGAATGCCAGCTGCCCGCGCCAGAGTGGTAAACAGTAGGGCGAATTCGGTGCATGCTCCTTTTTTCACGTTGAGAATTTGCAAACAGCTTTTCGGCCGCGTTTGGTAATCCGGGGTAATGTGTTTGGCGACAAAATGAACGAGACGATCGACCTTTTCCCGAGGAGTTTGGGCATCTCCGATCGCCTCCTTCGCCAATGCCTGAACCCGGGGATGGTTGATGGGATAGGAGTCGCTCTCGGCGAGGCTCTCGTCGATTTCCTTGGTTGTAGGCTTGACCGAGATGCCATTTGCCTCCCCGGTTTTCAGGGTAAATGTACCATCTTCCGACGGAGCGATGGTTTGGCGGGGTCCCGGTTTGATGACGGTGGCTTGCTTGCCTTTCACGGCAATGGTGAGACCGGTGATCGTCTTTGGATTTCCGAGCGGCTTATCGATTTTCACCGATCCGAGCTGGAACAGATCGGCGCTGACATCGATGTTTTTGGCCAGATTCTCCGGTTCGAGGCGCAATTCCACGACACCGGCAATTTTCCCGGACAGCAACCGGCCTTTGTCATTGAAGCGTTCGACGGAAGGAACATTGATTTTCTTGGAAGTTAGCGCCACCTCGTGAATTGTGACTTTGACTCCCTCGACCAGACTGGTTTTGGTGGAAATTAGTTTGCGCTGTTCGATATCGATTTCGAGGGTATCGAAGTAAAAGTTTCGGCTAGTAAGCTGGTCGCCGACTTTCGGGGCGCGGCGAATCCAGACATTGGAGGTCAACAGGTCGGCAAAGGTAAAATCAATCGGGTCAATTTGCTTGTTTTTTTTCTCGCCATCGGCGGATTTACGGAACTCGAAGCCTTTTTCGTTACGGACAATTTCAGTTTCCTGGCTTGAGTTGCGGGCGTTTTCGGAGTAAGTGCCCCTGAGCAAGGGATAGGGAGGTTGTTCATCGAACTCGAAGGTCTGCGCGAATTTCATTTCCTGCTTGCCGCCGAGAGCCACGATGAGCATGTTACCGAGCATCTTGGCGAGGAAGCGCGGGCTTTGGGGATCAGGAGACCGCTCGAAAGTAATCTGGGCGTAGCCGGCTTTCTTGCCGAGCATGTAGATGCCATACCATTCGGTTCCAAGGGCATCCTCGATGTCCTGTTTTTCAAGGGCCAAGCGCGTGGGTTGCGTTGCTTCCTGCGCACCAAGCAACGCCGGCAAGACAAAAATACAAAGAGCTGCGATAGGCCAAAAGCGGCGGGGCATAATTTCTTTCCCCCTAATGCGAACGTTTAAAGATATGGGTGTCGCTGGAGACAATCCTAAACGGTGGACAGGAAAGATGCCAGGCCTTTAGGCCAAAAGCGATGCCGATTGTGTTAGCTTTTCACGCCAAGCCACAAGCGAGGCCGCTTGTGCGACGTTTTCATTCTGCCTTGGTGGTTACGATTGTAAGGATTTTCTGCTCGCGTGCCTGAAGGAAACGACCTTGCAGATTCAGAATGATGCGATAGAGGTAGCAGACCGCCAGGCATTCGACCAGGGACGAAATCAGGTACAGCGGGGATCCATGGAACCAACCCAGTTCCCGGAAAAGGTATTCCAAGGCGAAGGGTAGCATGGCCGGGCACAGTGCCACAGGAAGTAATAAAGAAAAGCCCAAAAAATGGATCAGGGCAGGAACCAACTTGACATTTGCCGCCCTGAGGCTGCCGGAAGCGATGCGCATGGGGGCGATAATCGCCAGAAAGTTCTCGAGCAGGCAGAAAAGCAGATACATCGTCACTGCCAACGGCAGGAGAGCCAGGAAGTAATCGAGCCGCATCGGATAAACGAATTGCACCAGAGCAACCACGGGAACGGCCAAGGCCAGGGCCAGCGGCGCGACGGCCAAATTCTTGCCAAGTAAAATGTCGCGACGGCGAGCCGGACACAGGACAAATACCCGGAAGCCGCTGCGGTCGAAGCCGAACTGATTGCCCACGAGTTGAACAAGAGAAAGGAGGACCATCGCCAGCGCGCCGCAGCCCATTAACGGCCGCATGGAGTCCGACGGGTTGATAGCTCCTCGCAAGAACATCCCCCCGAAAATGATCACCATGAAGATCGGCGAGAGGAGCATCATCTTCGCTTCGGGCGCGCGGGTGAGCGAGCGGAAGCCGGCCAGTGCGACAACCGCGGCGTATTCGGAGAGCCAGGGAAGTCTCTTTTCCAGGAAGGCCGGCGCCTTAGGAGCTGGAAGCGGCGCGGATGTCGGGCTCGGGGCGGGTTGCGGGCGCGTTTTTCTCGCGGTGAACTGTCCGCTGTACATGCGGACGGTCGTCCGGTATGCGCGCCAAAGGCTTGCGGTTCCGATGAGCACCATCCCGAGTGTCCCAAGAATGGCGGGCCAGACCTTCCCTTCGGCCAGGGCCATGGCTCCGAGAGGCAGCCAGCCCGGGGGCAGAACCAGGTTCAGGAGTCGAGCAGTGTGCTCGAATTGTTGGCCCTTTTGGCGGTAGGCCTCGTCTTCATGAGCCTGAATCTGGCGGCGCTGTGACTCGTACTTGCGGTGAATTTCTTGTTGCCGCTCGCGGTGTTCAGCAGGCGTCCCCGGTTCGGACGCCGATTGCATCGCTATCGCTTGTTCTTCGACGTCGAGTGCCGCGTACTTCTCCCACTGCCGGGTGTTCCAGGGTTGAAAAATGTTCAGGAGATTCGGCAATTGAAAAATCAGGATAAATATGGCCGTGGCAAGGACGATAATGGTTCGGCGGCGGCGCTTATTGACCAAGAGCGTCGCCAGCCAACCCTGGAACTGGTAGGTTACGGCGGTGATCATCATCAGCAAAGCGACCACCAGCGGCGGTAAGAAGAGCATGACCGGTCCCCGGCCGATTATCAGGCCGATACTCAGGCCGGCCATGGCAGGGACGAACAAGATCAGGGAGAGACTCAGCAGCGAGCTAAGGTAGTTGATTACGAATGCCCCCGACAGGGAAACCGGCAGGTGCATGAACTTGTCCAGCGATAGGGACTCCGACCGCTGCAGATCGACAAGCAGGCCCATGGCCCAAAGGCAAAGGAAAGTGACGACCAAACCGTCCCAGACGTACAACAGAATCGGGGGCGGCGACTGGGCGAGGGCAAACAGGCCGACAAAGAAGAAGATGAGGACCAGGGCGATGCCGAGAAGGACCGCAGCGCCGGCCAGCATGGCCAGAATTATAGCGTTGGCGACGCCGCCGCGGTTGAATTGATTCACGCGAATGCGCCAACGCAACCAGAGGAAGGCCTTCAGATGAGATGGATTCACGGGGCATTCTCCTCGAGCCAGGTCAACTTTCCGGTGGCTTCCGGATTGGCGCCCGCTTTTTCAAGAAAACGATCTTCGAGGGATCCACCGAGATGAATGGTTTCGAGAGAAGCCTGCTCGACCAGCGCTCCCTTGACAATGATGCCGACGTGGGAGCAAAGTTTCTCGACGATTTCCAGGATATGGGACGTCAGAAAGACCGTGGAGCCGCGTGCGACATAACCGGCCAGGAGGTCGCGGATCACGCGCGAAGTGACCGCATCGACGCCTTCGAACGGCTCATCGAGGAACAGCAATTCGGGGTTTGGCAGCAGAGCGGCGGCGAGAGCCAGCTTCTTCTTCATGCCGTGGGAGTATTCCAGGGTGAGTTTTTTCTCTTCCCCTTCGAGGCCGAGAAGGGAGAGGAGCTCGCCGGTGCGGCTGCGAATGGTGTCGCGGGGAAGCAGGTACATGCGGCCGATGAAAGTGAGATACTCGCGTGCCGTCAGGTTGTCAAACAGCGCCAGATCCTCGGGCACGACGCCCAGCTTGCTTTTGGCCTCGAGCGATTCGCACGGATCGAGCATGTTTCTGCCGAGAACGAGAGCCTGGCCGCGCGAGGGCGCCAGAAGACCGGTCAGCATTTTGATCGTGGTGGATTTGCCGGCGCCGTTGGGCCCGAGGAAGCCATAGAAGGTACCGCGCTCGACCAACAGATCGATGGCGGCGACAGCGCAAAAGTCGTCGAAGAAGCGGGTCAAGCCGTGGGTTTCAATGGCCGGGCTCATGGCATCCCCGCCGGGTTGGTGTCAGAATTGTGACTTCAGAGAACTTAATTGCATCGGGCCAAACAATTCGACAGGGAGAGGAATCCACCTCAAAGACGGCGTGCCGCTCCCTTTGCGGATACGCTCCGCTCGCGCAGCCGTGCTTCCAGTAGCTGCCGGAAGCGCGGATGGCGCTCCAGGAGCCGGTCGATCAGGTCATCGTTTTCTTCCAGCGGTGCCAACTCGAATGAGGGCATACCGTTGACGGTGACGACCACCGGCTCCTGATGGCACAGGCGCCCGTAGCGGCTGAGGTTGGCCTTGGCTTCACTCAGGGGGATGACTTTCATGATGCTCGATAAACTCCTTTCCTTGCACGAGAAGGCTTTCTCCTCGTTTTTCACCTACCAAGACAATGGTGACCACTTCCACTCTGGCATCCACGTTGAAGCGGATGCGATATTTGCCGAGAAGGCGCAGTTCCCGCTGGGCAACGGGGTCGGGGCGTCTTCAGATGCCGCGTCTGGGCGAGCGGATCGACTGACAAGCATTCCCGTACCTCCTTGAGCACGGCACGACGATTCTTGGAGCCGCACCAGCGCAGGTCATCAATCACCGATTGTTTCAGCGTGACCTTCCACGCCATAGTTAGCGCATCGTAGTATAGACCAGAATTTTGGTCAACCCAAGTAATCTGCCGTTCCATTCTTGAGGGTCGTGTGCCGGGGGGTTATACTCGGGTTCATGAGCGACGTCACGCGTATACTTTCCGCGATCGAGCAAGGCGACACGCGCGCCGCGGAACAGCTTTTACCGCTGGTATACGACGAACTGCGCAAGCTGGCGGCGCAGAAGCTGGCCCATGAGAAACCGGGGCAAACGCTGGATGCCACGGCCCTAGTTCACGAGGCGTACCTGCGCCTCTTGCAGAGCGGGGGACGTCAGTCCACCGAGAAAGAGCCGCACTGGGAAAGCCGCCGGCACTTCTTTGCGGCGGCTGCGGAAGCAATGCGGGGGATTTTCATCGATCGCGCAAGGCACAAGGCCACACAGAAACACGGAGCAAAGCGTTCACGAGTCGACCTCGATCAGATCGAGGTGACTGCGGACGAGCGCAGCGACGCGTTGCTTCGGCTGGATGATGCACTGCAGGAGCTCGAACGCCATGACGCGCAGGCGGCCGAGTTGGTCAAGCTCCGCTTTTTCGCGGGACTGAGCCATCAGCAGGCGGCGGAGGCCCTCGGCATCGGGCGGCGGGCGGCGGACCGGGTGTGGGCGCTGGCGCGAGCGTGGCTGTACCAGCAAATCGGTGAATCGTAACTGCCGAAAATTTTCGTGCGGCTCGCGTGCAAGTCGGGCCGGTTTCTCGCATAGTAAAGTAGACAGACCTTGATTCAAGAGGTTGGGTCATGAGCGCCTGGAATCCCGAAGCCAACGAGGTGTTTCTGAAAGCCCTGGAAATTCGTGCACCCGAAGAACGGGGAAACTATCTGGACGAAGTCTGTGGCGACAACCGGGAGTTGCGGGCGCAGGTGGAAAGGCTGCTTGCTGCCAGCGCGAATGCGGGCAGCTTTCTGGAGCAGCCGGCGGTGGATCCGGTTATGGGTGCGGAAGGGGCGGGAGGTGGCCTGCCGGCCATGCCGGCCAATGAGGCGGCCGGCACCCGCATCGGGCCGTACAAGCTGCTGGAACAGATCGGCGAAGGCGGCATGGGCGTTGTCTGGATGGCGGAGCAGCAGGAGCCGGTGCGGCGGATGTTGGCGCTGAAGATTATCAAGGCCGGCGTGGATAGCGCGCAGGTCGTCGCGCGATTTGAGGCGGAACGGCAGGCGCTGGCGCTGATGGATCATCCGCACATTGCCAAGGTTCTAGACGCTGGAACAACGGCGGAAAGGGATGAGGGAGGAGGGATGAAAGGGGAGCCGGCGATAACTCTGATTCATCCCTCATCCAACATCCCCCATCCCTCCGATCCAGTCGACCGTACTTTGTGATGGAGCTGGTTAAGGGGATCCCAATCACGAAGTATTGCGATGAGCACCGGTTGACGCCGCGGGAGCGGCTGGAACTGTTCGTCCCGGTTTGCCAGGCGATGCAGCACGCCCACCAGAAGGGGATTATCCACCGCGATGTCAAGCCGTCCAACGTGCTGGTGGCGCCCTACGACGGCAAGCCGGTGGTCAAGGTGATCGACTTCGGCGTGGCCAAGGCGACCGGACAGCGGTTGACCGAGCGCACCCTATTCACCGGCTTCGGGGCCGTCGTCGGGACGCTGGAGTACATGAGCCCTGAGCAGGCCGAGCTGAACAACCAGGACATCGACATGCGCAGCGACATTTATAGCCTGGGGGTGCTGCTGTACGAGCTGTTGACCGGCACGACGCCGCTGGATCGCAAGCAGTTGAAGCAAGCCGCGTTCACCGAGATGCTGCGAATCATCCGCGAGGTAGAGCCGCCCAAGCCCAGTACGCGGCTTTCGAATTCCAAGGACTCCCTGCCGTCGATTTCCGCTCAGCGGCAGATGGAGCCGGCGAAGCTGACGAAACTAGTGCGGGGCGAGCTGGACTGGATCGTGATGAAGGCCTTGGAGAAGGACCGCAACCGCCGCTACGAGACGGCCAACGGCTTCGCGATGGACGTAGAGCGCTATTTGACCAACGAGCCGGTGCTGGCGGTGCCGCCCAGCACGGGCTACCGACTGCGTAAGTTCGCGCGCAAGAATCGGCGGCTGCTGGCAACGGTGGGGGCGTTTGTCGGATTGTTGCTCGTGGCCGTGATCGGCCTGATCATCGGGCTGATCGCAGTTAACCGGGAGCAACAAAAAACGCGAACGGCCCTGGATGCAGAGAAAACGGCGAAGGGCCAAGCGCGCGATGCCCTCGACGCGCTGACGGATGACGTGGTGGAGACGATGTTTGCCCGGCAGCCGGAACTGGGAGAGAAGGAGAAAGCGTTCCTGCGCAAGGTGCTGACGTCCTACCAGGCGATTACCCAAGAGCTAGGGGAGACGGCCGAAGCGCGGCTGTTGCGGGCCCGGGGCTTTTTCTGTGTGGCGCACCTGCACGCACTGCTCGGCGATCAAGTCCAGGCGGAAGCGCGTTACCGCCAGGCCGTGCCTCTGCAGGAGGAGCTGGCGAACGAGTTCCCCGGCGTGGCCGAATACCGCCAGAATCTGGCCCAAACCCACGAGAGCCTGGGCATCGCGCTCGCGGAACTGGGGAAACAAGCGGAAGGGGAGTCGGCTTTCCGCCGGGCCATCGCCCTTCGTCACCGGCTGGTGGAAGACTTCCCCAACGAACTGACCTACCGCTCGAAATTGGCCATCAGCTACAGCGACCTGAGCAAACTGCTGCGGCTTCAAAGGAAGCTTGGCGACGCAGAGGAAGCGTGCCGCCAGGCCCTCGACTTGGATCAGCAATTGGCGGCGGAATCTTCGACGTACCAGCCAGCGCTGGCTCGGAGCCGCTCCAACCTGGGCCAGATCCTGCGGGAGCAGGCACGGTATGCGGAGGCGGAGGAGGCGCTTCGTCAGGCCTTGATCGTGCAACAAAAGCAGGTCGACGAATTCCCGGCCGTGCCAAAAGGACGCTGGGAGCTGGCCCTGAGCTACGACGAGCTAGGCATCGTGCTCGCGGAGTTGGGGAAGCCAGCCGAGGCGGAGGCGGCTTTCCGCCAAAACCTGGATCTTCGCAAGAAACTGGCGGACGACTTTCCGAAAGTACTTGAGTACCGCGGGGCTCTCGCGGGCGCTTGCAACAACCTCGGTTACTTGCTGTGGCGCCAAAAACAGTATGCGGAGGCCGAGGAGGCTTACCGCCAGTCCCTGGACCTACAAGAGAAGCTGGTGGCGGAGGCCGGCGCCGTCCCCGGGCATCGCCAGGACCTCGCTCGCAGCTACGACAACCTGGGTTACTTAATGCGCGATCTGATGAAGTTTGTGGAGGCGGAGACGGCCTTCCGCCGGGCCCTGGCGCACCAAATGCAATTGGTTGACAATTTCCCCGAGGTGGTCAAGTATCAGTTGGACCGGGCCGCTACCCAGTTCCATTTGGGCCAATTATTCCGGCTGCTACATCGGCCGGCCGAGGCGCTTCCCTGGTATGAGCAGGCGTTGGCCTTTTTGCAACCGGTGCATACGGCCGCGCCCAAGGATCTCGTCATCCAAAAGCTCTTGGGCCACGTGCGCTGGGATCGGGCCCGGTCCCTGGACGAATTGCAGAAATCGGCCGAAGCGCTGCTCGACTGGGAGCGGGCCGTGGAGTTGGTGCCGAAGGCCGACCGGCCCCAGGTGCGCTTAGGCCGCGCCCGTGCCTGGGTGCAGGCCGGCAAAGCTGCCGAAGCCGTGGCCGAGACCGACGCCGTGACGAAGGACCCGGCGACGCCAAGCGCCCTGTGCTGTGTGGCCGCCGGAGTCTACTCCCTGGCGTCGGCCGCCGTCCAGGAAACCAGCCGGCGAGAGGCGTATGCCGGCCAGGCTCTGGCCCTGCTCCGCCGCGCCCAGGCCGCCGGCTTTTTCAAGGACCGCGCAATGGTCGCGGATTTGAACCAACATGCCGATCTCGCGCCGCTGCGGCCGCGCGAGGATTTTCAGAAGTTCGTCGCCGAGTTAGAAGCCCCGGCGAAGCCGTAATTCTATTCGCGATTTTTTTGGAGGATGAGCGATGTTTTCCTTGCATCGGGCGCACCCCGTGCGCACTTATCGCCCCCGTTTCCAAGTTCTGGAGGACCGAACTCTTCTCTCGACCTGTGTGGTCGATCACCTGGCCGATGACGGGGGAGGTTCGGGGCTCAACGGTAGTCTTCGCTATTGCATAACGCATGCAGTAGACGGCGACACCATCACCTTCGGCGTCACCGGCACCATCAACCTGACCGGCGCCCTGCCCGACCTCTACCACAACATCAGCATCAACGGTCCGGGGCCCAACCTTCTCACCGTACGGCGGGACACCGGCGGCAACTACGACATCTTCACGGTGGGCGCGACGGTCGCCATTTCGGGCCTGACCATCGCCAATGGCTTCGTATCTTATGGGGGCGATGGGGGCGGCATTTTCAACTATGGCCAGCTCACTGTCAGCAGCTACACGATCTCCCAAAATCACGCGCGATACGGTGGCGGCATCCGCAACGACGGCACGCTAACGATCTCCAACAGCACGATCGCGGGAAACACGGCCACCGGACCCGGAGGCGTCGGCAACACGGAAGGTTTAGGAGGTGGCATCTACAACTTCGGCACCATGACGGTCAGCAACAGCACCGTCTCCGCCAACAGCGGCGCTTGTGGTTTCTACGGAGGCGGCGTCGGCGGCATCTACAACCAGGATCGCGCCACGCTGACCGTGAGCAACAGCACGATCTCCGGCAATACAGCCGGCCCTGCATCCGGCGTCGGCGGCATCGGCAACCACGGCACGCTGACCCTGAGCAACAGCACGATCTCCCACAATCAAACGTACATCGTCGGCGGCATCTACAACTGTTATGGCGCCACACTGACCATGAGCAACAGCACGATCGCCCACCATGAGGAAGAAGAGGGCATCGTGAGCGACGGCACCCTGAACATGCGGAACAGCATCGTCGCGGACAACTATCCGGACTTCGAAGGGCACCTGAGCCTCTCCGGCTACAACCTGATCGGCTACGCCTTTGGCGACAGCGGCTTTGTGGACACCGACCTGGTCGGCACTTTCGACAATCCCATCGACCCCATGCTCGGCCCGCTGCAAAATCACGGCGGACCGACGCAAACGATGGCCCTGCTTGGCGGCAGCCCGGCGCTGAACGCCGGCGACCCGGCTCAGCTGGGCGTGGCCGACCAGCGCGGTGTGGTGCGCACGGGCGGTGTAAACATCGGCGCCTACCAGGCCAGTGCCAGCGCCTTCGTCCTCACCGCCCCGGCCACAGTCGCGGCCGGCACGCCGTTCGACGTGACCGTGAAAGCGGTCGACATTTTTGGGCAGACTGCGGTCGGCTACACCGGCACCGTGACCTTCAACACCAGCGACCGCTGCCCCGGCGTGGTGCTGCCGGCCGCCTATGCGTTCACCGCCAGCGACCAGGGCACGCACACCTTCAGCAGCGGCTTTACCTTGATGACGCCGGGCGACCAGACCATCACCGCCACCGATGCGGCCGGCGGCTTCAGCGCCAGCACCGTGGTCACGCTCCAAGGCGCCGGGCCAGCGCCTGGCCGCCAGCCCTCCCGAGACCCCGACGCCGCGCTAGACCTCGTCTTCGCCGGGCTTGGCGACGTCGGACTGGCGCCAAGCATTGATTTCCTTCCGGATTCTGTCAGCCCGGGACGGCGAGATCGAAACTGAGTTTTCTCACCCCATTCTTTGGAGAACGAACCATGCACCATTCAGCGGCGGATTTTCTGGCATGGAACTTATTAACTTACTGGAGGACTTTAACCATGAAACGACTGGTGTGCGGCTTTGCAGCTTTGGGGCTGCTCGGGGGTCTTACAGGGCGGGCGCACGCCCAGTACACATACAACACGCTCGACGTGCCCGACGATGTTGCCGTCGGCGTCAATGCCATAAGGCGCTCTTCGCGGTGCTGGCCGCAGAATGGGGCTGGCGCGGGCATCAGAACGGCGTCCTCGCCTTCTGGTGCGGCGACACGAGTGTAAGTTGATTCGAAAGGACAATTAGGAACGATCAACCGTCATCGGCGCCTTCGCTGGCGGCCCTATAGACGTGGCTTCAGGCTCATCACGAGCAAGAGATCGACGATCTCAATGGTATAGTCAGGCCGTGAGACCGCAATGGTCCGGCCGCTTTGCGACCGGGAAAGTAGCTCAGGATGTTCAACGGTGAGAGCCCGGCCGTCAGCCAGATGAATTTCAAACGGCTGAAAAGGTCGGGCCGAATGCAATTGGCGTAGTTGCTCAATCGTCATATGTGGCATTGTACTTGCGGCCGAGATGTGAAGCAAACCCGGGGCAACACAGTCATAAACACGAGGGCGGGCACATACGGCAAGAGCTGAACCTTTACCGGCACCGAGTCGGCGGCGCCGCGCGGTCGTATCCGGCGAGATCTCGCCAAAAATGAGAAAAAAATTTGCTGTGAAGGTGACAGGCTAGTGCGGTGCTGCTGGTTAATCGCCAGGGGGGGTGTCCGAGTGGTTCAGAAACGAACTGTCCTAAATAGTTGGCAAACGGGAGGTTGCAGAGTGACATTCGTTTCCGTGGTCAGGACAGAAACAAACAAGCATAGAAGATTGGCCATCGATCGGTGCCTCTAATTGTCGCAGATGGAGGTTGAGTGCTACCCTGCTGTCATCAAAAAATCCATTTCGTTATGAGAAATTCATTTCATGGGGGGGGTGACAGCAAGGTCGAATGAAATACAAAAAAAGGCCTATTTTCACAGTGTTTTTGGTGGTTTTGTCTGCAGGCAGCAACAGGAGACATGGACGACGAGGTGAAGCGGAATCAGCGTTCGACGACCTCTGCGGTAACCAATAGGGCCCACAAGTTCAAGTCGTGTTCAGGGAGGCAGTTGTCGCGGATGAAGTCGGTGGTCACGGCCTGTTCCTGGCCTTTCAGCCGGGCGGCGACCATGAGCCGGCCATTGGGTTCATAAGAATAGCTGACTTGGACCGGCCAACCCTGGGGCAAATGCGGCGGCAAATCGCGAATGGAAAACGTTCCGACGGGCGTGCAGACTTCGGGCCGCTTGCTTTCTCCTTCGACCACCTTAATCGCCACGCTGCGCTGGTTCGGTTTGTGAGTTTGAAACACGCGCGTGACAGAGTGTGGCAAAGGGGTGTTTTTGGGGATGAGGATGTGATTGCAACGGCGGCCGGAGGTTGGTTCCAGGCCCACGATGCCAAGGCTGTGCGAGTTGATATTGGTGACGGAAAACGGCGGCGGCCCCTTGAGAACGCCGCGCTCGTGCAGGATCAAATCGGCATAGAGGGCTGCGCCATGAGCGACGGCTTCATCCGGGGAAATGGAACGCTCCGGCATTTGTCCGGCGAGGTCCTGAAGCATGTGGACGACCATCGGCATGCGCGTGGAGCCACCAACGAGCAGCACTTTATCAATGGCAGACCAAGTGATTCCGGCCTGGCGCACGACGATTTCGGACGTGGTGCGAGTCCTACCCAAGAGGGCGGCGGTCGCATCTTCAAATTCCTGGCGGGTGATCTCTACTTTGAAGCGCTTGCCGCGGTGGTTGACGAACACCGTGGCCCTGGCACGTTCGCTGAGAGTCTTCTTGGCGGCTTCAGCGGCCAGCCAGAGTTCCTGCAAGGAGACCGGATTATCCCGGGGGTCTTCCCCATATTGTTGAATAAATCGTTGGGCGGCGATGTCGAGGAGTTTCTCATCCCAGTCGCGGCCGCCGAGGTTGACATCGCCGTCGGTAGCGAGGGCTTTGAAGGAAGTTCCGTGGATTTGCAGGATCGTGACATCGAAGGTGCCGCCGCCGAGGTCATAGACGAGGATACGAATGGGACGATGCGCGGCAGCTTTACCGCTCGGGTCGAGGAAGCCGAGCTGGTAACCATAAGCAATCGCGGCCGCAGTGGGTTCATTGATGATGTCGAGAACGTCGAGGCCGGCCATACGGCCGGCGTCCATGGTGGCGCGGCGGCGGGTTTCATCAAAATAAGCCGGGACGGTAATTACGGCCTTGCGGAAGGGACCAAGCTTGCGTTCCGCGTCCCCCTTCAGGCTCTGGAGAATGAACGAGGAAATCACTTCCGGGGGGAGAGACTCGCCGTTGATTTTCATGCGATAGGCTGGAAGGCCCATGTCGCGTTTGACGCAAACGGCGACCTTTTCGAGCTCCAGGGCGGATGCGAGGACCGCTTCCTTGCCGACGATGGTACCGGCGTCATCAAAGAGAACGACGCTGGGGGTGAGAATATCTCCGGTGGTATTAGGAATACTGCAAGGCCGACCATGGTCATCGAGATGGGCAATTACGGAAAAGGTTGTGCCAAGGTCGATGCCGACAGCAAAAGAGGCGGCTTGGTTCTCGTTCGGAGGTGACTTTTTGGGTAATTTTGGGGCCGAAACAATGGTTGGCGGAGGTGAAGTAGAAGGCATTGCCGGGCTCGGTTCCGGACTGGATTTGGATTGTTGTAAGATGTGATAGCGAATGCGGGCCGGCGCATCAGGAACCAGTCGCAGGGTTCCGGAGCCGATGTCAAATACTTCTTTCCGCAATTCCAGGAACAATTCATCCCAGTGGAGCCGTTTTCGGCCGATCATCCGTAGCGGCAGGGGCACCTCATTCCAGGCAGCATCGATGACCTGTTTCCGGTAGCCGGGCTCATCGAGCAGGATGCTCGGGGGCCGGCCTTGCAAGTGTTGAAGCGCCGACACGATGATGGGATTTGCGCTCTGCTGAAAATGGTCCCACAAGTTCGCGGCCATGCACCTTCCAATCAAAAATCGGCTGCTTACATGCAAACTTCTCTCTCGCGGCGGCAGTCTTGTAATGTAGCGGGATGAAAATAGTTGAGCAACGGCTGCTTGGCGCTGATCGGTAATTGATAAAAAGAGAAATAGATGCTACGCTGCTTGGAGCATCGATTTTTTTAGGATCGCGTGATTTTCACGCTAATTTCATAACTGGAGAAGGGGAGAAAAGGCTGGATGTTTGATCCTTACCACAAGTGGCTGGGGATCCGCAAGGAACAACAACCGCCGACTTTTTATCAGTTACTGGGGATCTCTCCGGACGAAAAGGATCCGGAAGTCATCGAGGAAGCGGCAATCCGGCAGACGACGCATGTGCGGACGTATCAGATCGGGCCGCATGCGGCGGAGTGCACGCGCGTTTTAAATGAAATCGCTCAAGCCCGAATCACGCTGTTAAATCCCGCCAAGCGCGCTTCTTACGACGCCGAGCTGCGCAGGGAGGCAGCCCCTTCGGACGCCGCGCCACTTTGGGAGCCGGAGGATGCGCCGAGTCCTCCCATGATGGAGGTGGATGAAGGAGAACCGCTGGGCATCGCCCCGGTTCGCATTTCTTTTGCCCAGCGCAGCAAGAAAAAATGGGTCATAGGGGCGACCATTGGCGGGGCCTTCCATTTAATTGGCGGGGCGATTCTGATCTGGTTCATTTTCCTACGGCCGAAGAATAACGACGAACAAAATCCTGCCGATGACAGACCGCAGGTCGTACGTAATGATTCCAACAAAGTGCAAAACGAACCCCGGAACGGCCCGCAAACCACGCGGCAAACCAAAACCGATAATAAACCGGAGACCAAACGTGATACTAAAAAAGAATCCGTAAAAATCATTCCGGATGGCCAAGCTAATCGGAAGCCCCCGCCACCGAGAGAAGTTGCCCTGGCTCCTGGAGAATTGCGTCGGTTTGAAAAGCAGCCGGATGCGATATCACTGGTCGCGTTCGCCGGGGAGGGCAAGCGCGCGGTCTGGATCACCCGCAGCGGTAACATGGTGCTCGTCGATCTGGAAACCGGGCAGGAGATTGTGCGGTTTGCCAATGCTGTGAATAACACCCGGGTCATGGCCTTTTCACCGGACGGCAGCCGGCTGCTTTTTGAAAATGCAACTCGGAACATGGTGCTGATCGACACGGAGACCGGGGTCGAAGTCAGACAATTCGAGCGGCACACACGTTTTGCCGATGCGATGGCGGTGTCTGCCGATGGAAAACAAGCGCTAACAACCGCCGGCCCGTTTACGCGCATGGTGACGCTCTGGAACATGGAAACGGGCAAGAAAGCGCGCGAACTGCAACCCAACGGGGAGGGTGCAGTTCGGAATTCAAACGGTAAGAATTTGATTGCCTTTTCCCCAGAGGGGCGGAGGTTCCTGGTCATTTTTGGCGATAACACCCTGCGTTTGTGGGAACTCTTTACCGGGACTGAAATCCGCCGATACGAAGGAGAGTTGCGCGGTGTGAATTGCCTGGCGTTTTCTCCCAACGGCAGGCACGCCGTTACCGGGCATTTCGATCGATCGATGCGGCTTTGGGACGTGTCCACGTTGACGGAGGTGGGCCGATTCGAAGGCCACCGCGGATCGATCATGAGCGTCGCGTTTGCGCCAAACGGCCTGCATGTCCTTTCGGGAAGCAGCGATCGCAGCGTGCGGTTGTGGGAAGTGGCAACGCGCCGGGAGGTCGTGCAATTCGACGCGCATCAGGATACGGTGAATTGCGTGGCATTTTCTCCGGACGGGCGCCACGGGCTGTCCGGCAGCCAGGATAAATCGGTGCGCGTGTGGGAGTTGCCGATCTCGGCGGACATCGCCAGTAAACCAGCAGAAATCGACCCGGAAGCCGATAAAGCGACCAAGGTGGCCGGACAAGAGAAGCAGCCCATCCCGGACGAGGCCGCCCTGGCCAAGGCCAAGCAAGAGATCCGGGAGAAATACAAGGGCAAATTCGCCCTCACGAAGCCCGGCGAGAAAATCACTCTTGCGGAAGAGCTCTTCCAGTTGGGCATCAACGCCGTGGAAGGCGCCGACCGTTATATGGCCTTCCTGGAAGGGATTGAATTGGCGATTCAAGTCGGCAATGTGGCAACGGTCATAAACGCGGTCGATTCCTTGGGCAAGGGATTCACGATCGATATTCTGGACATGAAAGCTGCGGCCCTGGAGCGGATTGCCAAGACGGCAAGCGAAATCGGTAGTCGCACGGTGACCGACAGCGCCTTGAATCTGGTCAATGAAGCCATGGATGCCGACAATTTCGCCATGGCGGAACGGTGCATGAGCCTGGCGGCTACTGCCGCGAAGGCCGCCAAGTCGCCCGCCGTTGATAAGAAAGTCGAAGTCCGCTCGAAAGAACTGGAAGAGGCGAAAAACGATTATCAAAAAGTGGCGAAAGCACTGGCGGTTCTAAAGGACAAAGCCCAGGATCCCGAGGCGAACTTGGCGGTCGGTAAACACTATTGTTTCAAACGCGGCGAATGGAAAAAAGGACTGGCGATGCTGGTTCTAGCGGCGGATGCACAAATCAGAGAATTGGCAAGGAAGGATTTGGCGCAGCCAAGGGACGCCAACGTTCAAGTGGAAGTGGCCGATGGGTGGTGGGAGCTGGCACAGCGAGAAACCGGGAAGGTAAAGACCAACCTGCTCACTCGGGCCCGGTACTGGTACGAAGAAGCCGAGAGCACTGCGGACGGGATAGCGAAAACGAAAGTCGAGGAACGGCTCAAGGAGTTGGACAAGCTCATGCCTTCCGGCCCGCAGGTGAGACCGGGCAGTTTTTATGCCCGAATCGGCCCGCTGAAGGCCCAGTTATTGCGCGACGGGGGCGGCAGCGAAAGATCCGAAGCAGCCGTGGCGGCCGGATTGAAATGGATCAGCCGGCATCAGGCGAAGGATGGCCACTGGTCCCTGGATAGATTTCACATTCACGGCGGCTGCACGTGTACTGGTGCGGGAAGTCATAATGATATTGCCGGCACGGCGCTGGCCCTGTTGCCGCTTCTGGGAGCCGGCGAAACGCACAAACGCGGTCCATACGCGAAAACGATCGAACGAGGTTTGCAGTTTTTGCTTGTGAAACAGAATCGCAACGGGTTTTTCGGGGGAGACCACTATGGTCACGCGATGGCAACCACGGCCGTTTGCGAAGCCTACGGGCTGACGGGCGATGCGCCCCTGCGCAAACCCGCCATCGCCGCGCTGAACTACATTTTGGCCGCTCAGAGTGATAATGGCGGCTGGCGTTATGCGCCGCGCGCAGGCGGCGACACCTCGGTTACGGGCTGGCAGGTCATGGCCCTGAAAACCGGCTGGATGGCCGGATTCAAGGTCCCGGCGAAGACGTTTACGGAAGCCAGGAAATGGCTCGATTCCTGCATGTTCAACGACGGTAGCGGCTATGGTTATTTGAGCAGTAATGATGGCACTCCTGCCACCAGTGCGATTGGTTTGCTGCTGCGGCAATACTTGGGCTGGGAATATCGCCATCCGGGTCTGCGAGCCGGCATCAGCCGTCTGAAGTCCATGCCGCCCGAGCTCAGCAACAACCAATACTACAACTATTACGCGACCCAGGTCATGTACCACATGGGGGGAGAAGCCTGGGATTTTTGGAATCCTCGTATGCGCGATCTATTGATCAACACACAGGACAAGGGCGATCCCCGCAACCCTCACCAAGGTGGAAGCTGGGACCCCAAGGGCGACCCATACGGATTCTCCGGAGGCCGATTGATGATCACCTCTTTGTCCCTGCTAAATCTGGAGATTTATTATCGCTACATTCCCTTATACCGCCGGGGAGCGGTGGTGATGAAGGATTAACATTTTGCAGTTCTTTCGGTCTTGATCGAATTAAGAATCTTCTTATAGTCTCGCCCCCATGAAGACTTATTTTCAAATTGCACTGGGTGTTTGCGCGCTCGTTGCGCCTGGTGCCTGCATCGCCGCCGATAGTGAGGTGCCCGCGAAAACGGGGAGAATCCTCGTTCTCGAAAATGAGCGAACAATCCAGGGACAAATCGAAAAGGAAGGCGATCAATATCACATCCGCCGCGAAACAGGTGAAACATGGGTTCCCGCCGGTCAGGTTCTTTACCTGTGTGAAACTATGGAGCAAGCTCTCCAATTCTTGCGCGGACGGGCGAATTTGCGGGATCTGGATGAACGAATCAGGCTGGCAAGGTGGTGCCAGTTGCACGGCCTGCGCAACGAAGCCTTGACCGCGGCTGTCGAGTTGAAACCACAGAACAAAGAAGCACTGCGGCTACTGCAATCTTTGGAGCGCACGGCCGAATCGTCGACCCGAAAGCGTGAAACAACAAGCGTCGAGCGCGGACCGTCGGCCGAACCCAGCAAAGCAACGCCTGCGGCACCGCGCGCCGCGTCCCAAGATCCCCCGAAGTTAAAAGTGAACACCGAGACCATGAGCCAATTCGTTCGGCGTGTGCAACCGGTGTTGATGAATACCTGTGCTTCCTGCCATATGTCGGGGCGGGCGGGCACATTCAAGTTGACGCGAGCCTATGATGGGGGCATGGTGAGCCGCAAAGCCACGCAGGAGAACTTGAACGCAGTGTTGGCGCAGATCAATCGGGAAAAATGGGAAAGCAGTCCCTTGCTGGTCAAAGCCGTCAGCATGCACGGCAATACCGGCCAGCCTCCGCTCAAGGGGAGGCAGGTGCCAGCGTTCAAGGGTCTAGAAAATTGGGTTCGGGCGACAGTGGCCGAAAACCCGCACCTTCAGGATGCTAATTCAACCAACGCAGAAGAAACTGCGGCGTCCGACTCCAGGTCGATGGAGGAACTAGAGAATCGAGAACTACCAATTTCTCCGGCTCCGCCGAAAGCGCCAAGGAAAGTCGGTTCCTTTGGAACTGGTGCGCCGGTTCCAGCCAAAGAAGATGGTGGAGGATCGGGCGCTGCGCCAGCGGCGAGCAAACCGGTGACTCCGAAGGATCCTTTTGACCCGGAGATTTTTAATCAACGGTGGAGTCCCAAAAAGTATTAGAACCACCGAAAGAGTTCACACGCTACCGTTTCACATTGGCGAGTTGTTCGAGAGCCAGCATCAGAGCGTGCGTTCCCTTCTGGCCCCATCCCTGGGCGTTGACAGCGAGGTAAAGTTGGTGGGCCAAGGCCAACCCGGGCAACGCCAACCCCATTTGTTTGGCTTCATCCAGGGCAATTCCCATGTCCTTGATAAAATGCTCGACGAAAAAGCCGGGCTCGAAGTTGCGATCGATGATGCGGGGACCCAGGTTATTGAGGGACCAGCTTGCGGCCGCGCCACCACCGACGGACTGTAAGACGGTTTTCAAATCCAACCCTGCCTTGTAACCGTATAGCAATGCTTCGCAAACTCCAATCATGTTGGTTGCGATGAGGATCTGATTGACCATCTTGGTGTGTTGGCCTGCACCGGCGGGTCCTTGATGGACGATGGTTTTGCCCATGCATTCCAGCAAAGGCCGGACGGCCTCCACGGTATCCGCGGCGCCGCCAACCATGATGGACAGGGCAGCGTTCTTGGCGCCGGCATCGCCGCCGGAAACCGGGGCATCAATGCAGCCTACATGCTTGGCGGCGGCAGCGGCTTCGATTTCCTTGGCTAGCGAGGGATCGCTGGTGGTCATGTCAATCACGATGGCTCCGGGTTTCGTGCCCGCCAAGGCGCCTTGCGGCCCCAAGAATACTTCGCGCACGTCGTTGGGAAAGCCCACAATTGCAAAAACAACGTCGGACTTTTCCGCCACCATCTTGGGGGAATCGGCGAAAACCGCGCCTTCGTCTATCAGGGGTTTGGTTTTGGCTTTGCTGCGGTTGTGCACGGTGGCTTTGAATCCTTTGGCCATGATGTGGTGACACATCCACCGGCCCATAACCCCGGTTCCGATCCAACCGACGCGCGTCTTTCCTGGTTCGGCTTTTGGAAATGCCATTTTCACCTCGTTTCTTAAAAGGGCAAGTTGACTGAAGAAATCGTAGGGAAGCGAATGGCGGCCGGCAAACCGTTGTCCTTGTCGAAATGGTTTGTGTCAATCAGGATCTTCACCTAAAATAAAAACAACATTCATGATTTCCTCAGATTTGCTCGGTGCCGATGAAAATAGCCACGCTGCGATCTCCGATAGTTCTGGTGCACGGCTTGCTCGGCTACGACGAGATAAAGTTCTTTGGCAGGAGGATTGCCTGTTATTTTCCGGGAATCCCGGAATTATTTCGCAGCGCCGGCAATCGCGTGCTGATTCCCCGAATAAGCCCGACAGAAGGAGCGGCGGAACGGGCCTCGCAGCTCAAGGCTTTTCTGGACGCCGAAAGCCCGGGTGAGCCGGTACACTTTATTGCCCACAGTCTCGGCGGACTTGATGCGCGATACCTGATTTCTCGACTCGATATGGCGCATCGCGTCCTCACATTGACCACCATTGCCACGCCGCATCGGGGTTCGGCGTTCGCCGATTGGGGGATCCAGCGTCTGGCGCGCCTTTTAAGGCCAATGTTTAGGAAGTTGGCCATTTCCGGCCAGGCATTTTACGACCTTACAACTGATAATTGCCGCGCGTTCAACAAAGAAGTACCTGATGCCGCGAAAGTCCGTTATTTTTCCGTGGCAGGTAGATACCACCACCATCTTTTTTGTCCGGAGTGGCATTTACCGCATCAAATTGTGAGCCGCGCGGAAGGGCCCAACGACGGCGTTGTATCTGTTGCTTCCGCATCGTACGGGGAATCGACAGAAATTTGGGAAGGGGACCATCTGAGCCTGGTAAATTGGATCAACTATCGATCATGGCTGCGCGGCTATTGGAAGGACCCATTGCCCCAGTATGCCGGTTTAATTGGGCGGTTATCGGACGAAGGATTTTAGCCGAGAGTTCGTAACGCGAATAACAGGCGAACCAAGCATGAAGTACTCGGTAGTATACTTAGCTGTTTTAACGGTTTTTGCATGCGAAATCGGCGTGCAAGCTCAGGAGCCCTACATCGAGTTTGTCCAGGGGTTGCGGGCCAAGGGCTTGCCGCAATATGCTCTGGATTATCTGGAGAGACTAAGTTCGAATCCCCCGGCGGAATTAGCCAAAACATTACTTTTGGAAAAGGCAAAAGCGCGAGCGGACGTCGCGCTCCTCGAAATGGACGCTAATAAACGGGAGGCTCTTTACGCTCAGGCGCAGGAAGAATTGGCTCTATTCCTGAAAAATAATTCCCAATCCCCCATACTGGCCGAAGCCACCATGGAATTGGGCCGGATTCTGGTGCGCAAGGGGAAGATTCACGCCGGCCGGGCCGATCGGCTGGAAGCTGCGGAAGCTCGCCGAGCGGAATTGAACCGGGCTCAAGTGCAATTCACGGAAGCGGTGAAACGGCTTGAGGAAGCGGCTGGAACTGTCGCCAAACAATTGTCGGACAAGGATTTGGGCGACAAAGAGAAGACTGCCCTGGCCCGGGTCAAAACCCAAATGGAATTGGAGCAAGGCATCAATTACCTCGAGCTGTTTCTAACGTATGAGGAACTGGATACCAAAGAGCGGCCGCAAATCGCCAAGAAATCGTTAGAGACCCTGCAAAAGGTCGGCGGCGGCGATGAGAAAAATTCCTATTGCTGGGTGGCGCGCGCCTGGATCGGCAAGTACTATTTCGAAACGCAGGATTACAGTAAGTCGCTGGCGGAATTAGACCGGGTCATCAAGGCGACCGGCCCGCAAACGGAGCCAGGCAAACGTTTAGCGCGCTATTTTCACCTTTTAGTTGTGGACAAAGAACAGAATCCCAGGAAAGACCTGGTGGCCCTCAAAGTGAAAGAAGCCGAAGAATGGCTCAAGGACTACCCGTCGCACGCGAACACCACCGAAGGCCTGGGAGTGCGTTTTCAATTGGCCGAGGGTTTGTTGGCACAGGCCATGAAGCGGCCCAAGCAAACCCAGAATACATCGGAAGTTCAACAACTCTACACGCGTGCCGAAAAGATATTTGAGCTTCTGGAAAAATCCGACAATGATTATTCGCGCCAGGCCCGTGACCGGAGGTTGAATATCATTGTCACCCGGTCGGGCGAACGAACGCGGGGTGATATCGACAAGCTCGTCAATTTCCAGGAATGTTTCCTCAGGGCCGAGCTGGAAGTCTATTTGATTGGAGAAGATGAGCGTAAACCGCCCAAGGACGCCAAACCCGAGGATTTGAAGAAGCAACGCGCCAGGCATGTTCAGAGCATCCTGAAGGCATTGACTCGAGCCCTGGAACTGGCGGATGAAAGGACTCCGCTGGAGGAATTGAACGAAGCCCGATATTTGCTTACCTATGTTTATCAGAGCGAAATGAATGATCCATGTCGGGCGGCCATTTTGGGGGAGAACCTGGCTCGTACCCAACCTCAGTCGAGCCGGGCCAGTGCGGCTGCCGGGTATGCTTTGCAGGCTTATGCGACCATTATGGCCGAGGACGAAAGCGCCGAGGGCAATCCGGCAAATGTTGAGGCCAGCCGCCGGCGGCTGCTGGATCTGGCTGCTTTTATGGAAAAAACATGGCCCAGCGATTCGGCCACTGATTTCGCCCGCCACCGCGTGGCCAGCTTCAAATTGAAAGAAAAGAAATACCCGGAAGCCATTCAAATTCTAAGCAAAATAAGTCCAGGTTATGAGTTGTACACCAGTAGCCAGTTCGATTTGGCCAATGCCGCCTTGCAAGCACTCAAGGATAATATACTGCCTCCTGCCGGCGCTCCTCCCTACATGGAACAGGCTACCGAAGCGTTGAAAAAGGTTCCGGAATTGGCCAACAGCGCCGACCCGCGGTCCACGCACATTTTTTTTCTCGCCAAACTCCGGCTCGGCCGACTTCTGTTCGCTGCCAAGCAATACGAACAAATGGGGACTCTAACGACACATTTGACGCAGCGTTATCGTGAGGTGAAAGGCAAGCTTGACGAGGAAGCGCAAAAGGAGATCGAACCGCTGCTGCATATTTTGCCCGTCTACGCCCAGTATGGGCAGGCGGAACTCGATTTTCGGGCCGGCAAATTCGAGGATGTTCGCAAAGTAGTGGACCCCATGGTGGATCAGGTGGTCCAAAACAAGCTCCCGGATTTGAAAGATCCGCAAATGATCCGCATGATTTTCGGGCTGGCTTTGAGGGTCAATGTCCGCGACGGCAAAACCAAACGGGCCCAGGAAATCCTGGAACTGTTGCTCAATCGCAAGATGGAAGGAGAATTGGAAGGCACTGCCGCGGTTCTGGGAGATCTCGTGCTCCAGTTACGGGGTCAAATCGAAGAACTTCGACAGCAGGGTCCAAAGGCCAAGGAGGAACTCAACAAGACGATTGCCAACCTGACCACGTTTCTGAATGAAGTTGCCAAGCAGCCGGAGGAAAAGTTGAGTCCGGAACTCGCGCGTTTCCTGGCCTTCAGTTATGCCGGCCTGAACAAACACAAGGACGCGGCAACTCTTTTGGAGCGCATTGCGTCTCCCAAGTCCGATGCTGGGGACGCAAAACCGGATGCGGATAAACTCGCTCAATATCGCGCCATGCAAATCATGCTGGTCCGCGAGCTTCGGCTTTCCAAACAGTATGACAAGGCGCGGAACAAATTGAAGGATCTGTTGGGTTCGGACTGGGGCAGCAAGAGCCTGGATGTAAAAAAGGAATTGAACAGCCTCTGGGAGGATGAAGAGAAATTCGCGGCGGCCGGCCGGGCCTGGAACGAAATGATGAGTTCCCTCCGGCCACTGATCGATAAGAATCCCAAATATAAGGATCTCTATTTTGAATGCTACTACCATCTTGTGTTTTGCATTTACAAAAATGCTCTCGGTGCGAAAGACAAGGCCAAAAAAGAGGAAGGCATTAACCGGGCCGCCAACTTGATCGTAACTTTGCAACAAAGCAAATCCGACATGGGAGGCGAGGGGTTGAAAAAGCAATACGATGAACTGCTGGAAAAGGAAGCCATTTTGAAATCGGCCTACGATGGCTTACTCGAAGCGACAGCCAAAAAATCTCCGCGAACGGCCCCAAAAAAGAACTGAAAGCAAATGGCGAAAGACTTATGAATCATCGGAAAATCAGCGGCATTATTTCATGTCTCGTGGGGTTGATCCTTGGCACCACCGCCCGGAGCCAGGATGAAATCACCTATTACGACCGCGCCAAGAAAACGGAGGACAGAGTTACCGGCAGCATTCAATCCGAAACGCCTGGAAAAATCGTCATCAAGCCGGTAACCGGCGCTGCCAAGGAAATTGCCGTCTTGGATATCCAGGACGTGGTGTACAATGTGCCGGCATTGCTAAAGCCGGACTATCGCAGCGCCATCAACGCGGAGGGTCGGGCGGAAAAGGCTGCCAAAGAAGCAGATCGCAAGAAGGAAGTGAATGCCGCGCTCGCCAAGTATCAGGATTTGCTTGGTCGAGCTACAGAGAAGACGGTCAAACGCCACTTTGAGTTCAAGATCGCAAAAATGACGGCGGAACAAGCCGAGGATGATGCCAAAGTGGCGGACGGTGCAGTGGATAGGCTCAACAAGTTCAAGAAGGATCATCCGGACAGTTGGCAGATCAGCGGCTGCACGCAATTTCTGGCCAAACTACTTATGGAAAAAAAGGATTTTAGTGCGGCGCAAAAAGTCTACGAGGAGCTAGAACAAACAGCCACGGTGACCGACGATATGCGCCGGGATTGCGAATACAAGATCGCGCAGATCCTCTTGAAGGCCGGGAAGGCCGATGCCGCGAAGGAAAGATTGCAAAATCTGATCAAAACAGCGGCCGCGGACAGCCCGGAAGGCATGCGCATCGAAATGGCGTTTGCCGAAACGCGAGCGGCCAGCGGCGATATGGAGGAAGTGAAAGCGGCAGTTGCAGCCTTGAAGGGCATCATTGCCAAGGTTACCGATCCGGATATCCGTGCCCTTGCTCACAACACGTTAGGAGACTGTTACCGCCGGGTCAATTGGCCCAGGGAGGCGCTTTACGAGTATCTATGGGTCGATGTGATCTTTCATCAGAACCGGGCGGAACATGCCAAGGCCCTGTATTATGCCGCCAAATTATTTCAGGAACTCAAGGATGAAAAGAATGCCAACGAGTATCGCGGCAAACTTGAAAGCTCTCAATTCGCGGGACTGGAATATCAAAAACTGCTGGCCAGCGAAAAGAAATAACTAAGGAAACGCGTTTCCCTATAATCTTCTACTCCGGGGCCGTAGCTCAACTGGGAGAGCGCAGCGTTCGCAATGCTGAGGTTACGGGTTCGATCCCCGTCGGCTCCAGTTCTGCTTCTCAAAAGCTGGCAACTTTCGGCCGTAAGAAATTTTCTCACTTCTGCAAACGAAACGGATACTTCGGTGTTCTCCTTGTTAGGGCATGGATTTTCGTTTCGAAGCTAGCCGTTTGCCGGCTCAAATCGATACGGAGGTATCCAATTGTGGCACGAAATGCAACCAACAAACAGTCGCTCGTCAATTTGCCCTTAGTGACTGGTGCAGGAATCGGGGCAAGTATTTTTGTCATGCTTGTGATGTTTAACAGCGGGTTCACGTTCCGGCTGGTGCCGTGCCAAGCTGCACGGACAACGGAAGAGGGCGCGACGAAAATGTTTGATCTTGATCGTTCCGAGCGAAAGCTGGCGTTGAAAAGTGTGCCGAACACCGTCCGGTACTATGCCCACGAAACCGCAATGTCAGACGATAATCCGGTGAAGATAACTCATGATTTAAAAGCCGTTTCCCGTAAACCGGAAGCTTGGGCACCGGACAAAAATAAGTCCGACACAGTTGTGTTCCACGATGAAGCAAGCTTCCGCCCCATGTCGGACGGTCGCGGATCGACGGCGCCTCCCTGCAGTTATGAGACATTCGGCACCAAGGTAAATTTCGTACCACTGTTGGCGGACGCAGCCGAGTGGGCGCAGACATCGCGAAAACTATTGTTTGTTCTGAACCTTTCGGGCAATTTCGAAGATCCGCAATTCACGTGAAATAACGCGCAGGCGTTCCGGGAGAACGCATTGTCGAACGCAGTAGTTGGAGATTACTTGAACAAGTTTTTCGTATCGTCTTACCAAAAAGTCGGCACCTTTCGAAAAACGGGAAACCAGAAACAAGGCGGCAATGTGGCAAGTTACTTTTGCACCCCCGGAGGCCGTGTCCTTCATGTTGTCGTTGGGCCGGTCGCGCCAGAAACACTTCTCAAGGAGGCGCGCTGGGTGGTCGACATCTGGAAACTAGTCCCGATCGAAGGAGACAGCCTGGCATTCAAAGGGAAACAGGAATATCGCAAGGCCCATTACGATCGGTACTTGGCAAACGAAGGAAAGTGCGCTGCGCTACAAGATTTGTCCCAGATTCGCAATTTGCAAAGCCGAGTCCATTTACTCTTGACCTTGGTCCCGATGGCGAAGATTGATCAGGTTTATGAGTTGGTTTTCGAAAAAATCGTTGGAGAAAATACTTCGACCAATCCGGTACTGGAAATTGGCCGTTGATTGCCGAGGAATTTGCAAATAGATGAGGGGCAAAAAAATCAAACAGGAAGGCCGACAATGAATGGTTGCTTCCGATGTCTCGGGCGTTACCAAATCTCCCGTGGCAGCACTTTTTCGTTGTTGGTTTGCGTTTTTATCGTCATGGCAGGGTGGGGCATAATGCGGTTGTCGGCCGGTTTTTGGCAAACGCGCCGCAGCCAACAGGAAAAGATCTGGGTAGATGAAAAAGTTGCCGCCGCCACGAAATGCGTTGCAGCGAGAGAATACGTCAAAGCCGCGGCCATCCTGGACAAGGTTCCGTCAGGTGGAAAAGACACCTATCAGGGCAAGGTGCGCGAAGTTTACCAGAAACTAAACGAGGCTCGAGCGGCCGAGATGGACGAGCAATTCCGAAATTCGGTCGAACAAGCGGAAATTCTCAACCACAAACAGGAAAAGGATCGAGAGCGCCGGGCGGGCGAAAGGCGCGCGCAAATTCCATCCGCGCCGGTCTATCGCGAATTGATGGAATTTGTCGTTTTCGCTTGCAAAAAAAATAAGACAACGCGAGAAAGGCTGGACCGAGAAGACCAAGAACTTCTCATCCGGTTTTTAGAAGCGAAGGGAAACAAAAACCAAGGTCAGTCCCTTGAATCCAACGTGCAGGCCCAGGGGACCGATGCTCCGGAGTCGCTGTTGGAGAAATTCCAAGAGGAAATGGAGCTCCTGGTTTCCAACAAACGAGCCGTAATGAAGGAACGATTTCGCACGAATCCGGAGTTCAGCCGGGAAGATTGGCCAATTTTTGATAAGCAAGTGGATCAAATTCTCGATGGGCTGCTTGAGGAAATCAAGGAGCCCTTTGCAACAGATGGTGCCGAACGCATGCGGTTTCTTAATCGACCTCATACGCCAAATTCGGTGCCAGCCAGCGCTCGACTTCCGAAATAACCATCTTCTTGCGAGCGGCGTAATCTTCCACTTGGTCCTTGGTAATCAGATCGACGGCGAAGTACGTCGCCTGCGGATGCGCGAAATAAAACCCGCTGACCGAGGCCGCCGGGTGCATGGCGAAGCTTTCCGTCAATTGCACGCCAGTTGCTTCTTCAACGCCAAGCAAGAGCCATAGGGAACGTTTTTCCGTATGGTCCGGGCAGGCCGGGTAACCCGGAGCAGGACGAATGCCAAGATATTTCTCCTCAATCAAGTCTTGCTTGCTCAAATGTTCCTCTTTGACGTAACCCCAGTCGCGGCGGGCGCGTTCGTGGACCAATTCCGCAAACGCTTCGGCAAGCCGGTCAGCGAGAGCTTTAGTCATGATCGAATTGTAGTCGTCATGCTCCGATTCAAAATGTTTGACCAACTCATCTACGCCAAATCCGGTCGAGACGGCGAAAGCACCCAGATAGTCTTGGATCTGGGTGTCGGCCGGGGCGATGTAATCCGCCAGGCTGCGGAAACTGGTTTGCCCTTCCCGTTCCCATTGCTGGCGCAAGCAATGGAGGCGCATATGTTCCCTGGTTCGACTGCTATCGGTGAAAACAATGATGTCGTCACCCGCGCTGTTGGCCGGGTAGAAACCGTAGACAGCACGCGCGCTCAGCCAACGTTTGGCGACAATTCTTTCCAATAGACGATTGGCGTCCTGCAATAGCTTGGCCGCCTCTTTGCCGACTGCCGGATCAGACAAAATGCGCGGATATTTTCCATTTAGTTCCCAGGCCATAAAGAACGGAGACCAATCGATGTAGGGGATAATCTCGCCCAGCGGAAAATCTTTCAAGACTTTCGCGCCGACAAAACTTGGTTTGGTGATTGTGGAAGATTGCCAATCGATAGCTAAGCGCCGATTCACGGCCTCCACATACGGTACGAGTTTGCGCTCTTTGCGCCGGGCAAAGGCTTCTCGCTCTTTGGCCTGGAAGGCGCGGTTGTCGTGATCGAGCTGGCTCTTTTGGTTTTGATTCGTCAGGCGTTCGACAATGCCGACGCAACGGGATGCATCCTTGACGTGGATGACCGGTTCCTGGTAATGCGGCGCGATTTTAACGGCGGTGTGTTTGGCGCTCGTCGTCGCTCCACCAATCAACAGGGGTAACTGGAATCCCTCACGGGCCATTTCCTTGGCGACATGGACCATTTCATCCAGGGAAGGTGTGATCAGTCCGGACAACCCGATCATATCGGCATGTTGGTCCCGCGCGGTTTGCAGAATCTTCTCGCAAGGAACCATGACGCCGAGGTCGAGGATCTCGTAGTCATTGCAGGCCAGGACCACGCCGACGATATTCTTGCCGATGTCGTGGACATCACCCTTCACGGTGGCCATCACAATCTTGCCGCGGGCTTTGCGCGGTCCACCGGAGCCTTTTGCCTTGGCGGCTTCCATAAAGGGCAACAGGTAGGCGACGGCTTTCTTCATGACGCGGGCGCTTTTTACCACCTGGGGCAGGAACATCTTGCCGGAACCAAAGAGGTCGCCGACGACATTCATGCCGGCCATGAGCGGACCTTCAATGAGAGCCAGGGGCCGGTCGTATTGGTGCCGGGCCTCTTCGACATCGGCGTCGATGAAATCCACGATGCCGTTAATCAGAGCATGTTTGAGACGCTCTTCCACCGGGGCCTCGCGCCAGGACAGCTCTTTGGCGGTGGTGGTCCTGTCGGCTTTTTTCACCGTATCGGCAAACGCCGTCAAGCGATCGGTGGCATCAGGCCTGCGGTTTAGCAACACATCTTCGACGTGCACCAGCAAATCCTTGGGGATTTCGTCATAAACCTGAAGCTGGCCGGCGTTGACAATGCCCATACTCAGTCCGGCGTTGATGGCATGGTATAAAAATGCCGCGTTCATCGCTTCCCGGACAACATCGTTGCCGCGAAAGGAAAACGAGACATTGCTCACGCCTCCGGACGTCTTGGCTTCGGGGAATTTTTTCTTAAGCCGGCGCACCGCTTCGATAAATGCGACCGCATAGTTGTTGTGCTCCTCAATGCCGGTGCCCACCGTGAGGATGTTGGTGTCAAAGATGATGTCGGAAGGGCAAAAACCCACGAATTCCGTCAATAGTTTGTAAGCACGCTCGCAAATCGCTACCTTGTGATCCACAGTGACAGCTTGGCCTTCTTCATCAAAAGCCATTACGACCACGGCCGCACCGTAGCGTTTGACAAGGCGGGCCTGTTCAAGAAATTTTTCCTCGCCTTCCTTGAGGCTGATCGAATTGACGATGCTTTTGCCCTGAACGCACTTTAGGCCCGCTTCAAGGACCGACCATTTGGAGCTATCAATCATGATCGGGACCTTGGCGATGTCCGGTTCGGCCGCGAGGAGGTTGAGGAAGCGGGTCATGGCTTTCTCACCGTCGATGAGGCCGTGGTCCATGTTCACATCAACGATATTGGCCCCGGCTTCGACCTGTTCACGGGCGACGGCGACGGCCTGTTCGTAGTTGCCGCTCTGGATCAAGCGGGCGAACTTGCGGGACCCCGAGATGTTGGTGCGTTCGCCGATCATGGTGAAATTCGATTCGGGCCGCAAGGTGACGGCTTCGGTGCCGCTCAAGCGAGTCCACCTCGGCAAGTCGGGTCGCCGGCGTGGCCGGCAATCGGCGACCGCCTTGCCGATGGCCTGAATATGGGCCGGCGTGGTGCCGCAGCAGCCACCGACCAAATTAAGCCAGCCGTTTCGGGCAAATTCACCGAGTTTCATGGCAGTATGTTCGAGGTTGTCATGAAACCCGCCGAAACCGTCAGGCAGCCCGGCGTTGGGATAACAACTGATATACCTGTCGGAAACTTCTGAGAGATTTTCCAAGAAGGGCCGCATCTGCTCGACACCAAGGGCGCAATTAATTCCAACGCTGAGCATGTCAAAATGAGAGACGGAGATCCAAAAAGCTTCAACGGTTTGGGCCGTGAGTGTACGGCCACCCTCGAAGATCGTCCCCGATACCATTACGGGCAGACGAATGTTATGTTCGGCGAAGTAACGGTCGATGGCGAAAAGGCACGCCTTCATGTTGAGCGTGTCGAAGGACGTTTCCGCGAGCAGCAGGTCGACTCCTCCCTGGATGAGGTTGTGAATCTGCTCAGAGTAGGCATTCGCCATCTCATCAAAAGTTACCGCCCGGTAGCCCGGGTCGTTGACGTTAGGAGAAATGTTCAGGGTCTTGTTGGTCGGACCGATGCTTCCGGCCACAAATCGGGGTTTGTTCGGGGTCCGCTTGTTCCAGTCATCGACGGCGTGTCGGGCAATTTCGGTAGCCCGACGGTTCAATTCCGGTACCAATTCCGCGAGGTCGAAATCGGCCATAGAGATGCGCGTGCTGTTGAACGTATCAGTCGAGATAATGTCGGAGCCAGCTTGCAAATAGGCGCGGTGAATGTCCTCAATCATCCGGGGCTGGGTCAGCACCATGATTTCGGTGCAATTTTTGAGTAGTTTGGTGTGATTTTTGAAACGGCCGCCCCGGTAATCGTCTTCGGTGGGGTGGTGGGCGTGAATCATGGTGCCCATGGCGCCATCGAGAAGTAAAATCCGCTGAGTTAGCAGCTCCTCCAACGCGTCGCAAGTGGCAGTACGCCCGGTGCTCAAGATCTGTTCCCCTTTCTTAAGAGATAGTTTAGCAGGAAAAGATCATCGTGACTAATAAGATGGTCGAAGAAAACTCGGGAATAATGGGCAAAATAGCAAACGAAGCCGGTTGCGTGACTAGCGCAGAAACTGGAGCAGCATGCCGAAATGATCTTGCAATCGAAACCACTTCTCCGGTATCAAGCGGGGCCATCATGTCGGTATGGGTCAGATGGAGTGGGGAAGGGGCTTGTAATGGGGCGGAACGAAAACCCAGCGCACCAGGATCCGTGGAAGCGAACGGAGATCGCGTCTGAAGCCCAGGCGTTGCCGTTGCCGATTTTGTTGCGGATTCCCTGGTTTGCGCCGGATCCACCTCCAGTGGTTTCCAAGTCTCCAGCCGCGATGCAAGAGCGTAGTTTGGACGACACGGCGGCGGCAACCCATGGTTCCCCGCAGGAGCCAGCTCCAGTAATAGCAAGGCGGTATTACCCGGTCATCATTCAGCGGACGTCCGGGCACTGCGAAAGTGAGTCGAAAAAATGGCGAAATCGCCCGTTCAAGAAAGGCATTGGGGTTTTAGCCGTTGCCGCAGCTTTGGTATTGGCGATTGGTTGGCCGACGTTCCGGACCTACCGCTCGAATGAGACTAATGATACGGAAACCGCGGAAAGGGAAGTTTTGGAGGTATTGCCCCCGATTGAAGTTAACGCCGCGCCCTCACTTTCCGTCGCGGATAAGTCGGAAGGCTTTGAAACACTGGCGCATGAAACAGAAATCAAACGGCCGATTGTTACGTTGGTTGGCGAAATCATTCCGATGGAGTTGGAAGAAAGTCCATGAGCTCAATTACGATAAAGCAGGCAGTTTCGGAAGGAACATCTTTGAAGTTCGTTCCGCTCGCAGCGGAGTTGACTGCCAAGGACCGACGACTGCAAGATTTTGGCGGGCGTATTCTGGCCGACCGAATCGTTCAGGAAATGGGACCGAGGCTGCGCAATCTGGTCGATAGTATTCAAGCCGGATTTCAGGGGGATGGCGCACCTGTGGTTCTGGTCACCGGCTGCCGACGCGGCGCGGGATGCACCACGGCCGCTCTGGCCTTAGCGTTGGCCGCAGCGGAATGCCGGTCCGTGATGCTCTTGGAAGGGAATTGGACTCATCCGGGATTGGCTGGCGGGCTAGGGGTTGTTCCGAAACCCGGTTGGACTGATTCCTTAAGGCGAGGATGTCGCTACGAGGAATCATTGCACCATCTCAAGGAAACGCAAAACTTGGCATTCTTGGCGTTGGGCCATCCGGTCGATGAGCCTGCGAGGATTCTAACCGATCCCGCTCTGGGACACTGGCAGGTACAATTCCGCCTGAAATATGATCTTGTAATTGTTGAAGGAGGTACGGTGGAGAACTCGGGAGTTCACTGGGCCTCGTGGTCCGACGTTGCGTTGATGGTAGGCGATGCCGGCCAAAAACTCCTCGAAGCTTGGGCCTCGGCCTGGGATCAACTGGAAGAAGCTGGCGCCCAAGTGTTGGGCATTGTGGAAACTTTTGGATAGTAAACAATTGCCAGCTCAGACAGCGCCGCTGAAGAGACCTGACGCGGCAAAAGTCCAGCCTCCCGACCCTCGCCTCCTAGCGGTGCTACAGGCGTCCCTGCCCGGGGCGGGCGCTGTGCATGAGCTGGGATCATTTCAAAGCAAATCGCGTTATCTCCAAACTAGCTGTGGCACGGAAATCATGAGGTGAAAGGTTACCCGGTTTTTCGCAGCTGTCAACCTGAATCATTCCACTTTTTTATTTTTTCAGCTGAATTGTCCCGAACTCGTTATTTTGCAAGAATCAACGGCAGCTGATTATCTTGAGTAATTTTCTGTATGGGCTGCCATCAATGAAAATTAGTTTATATGTTCCTTACCGCGGGTCTTATAAGATGGGTTAACAAAAGGGTTTACAGCATAATCCGATTTGATTTGCGGCTTCAGCTGACCTTCTTCCGCTCCTGGTATTGCGTCCAAAGATATCCCTGTTTCCCAATAATTTCATAGTTTCGGCGAATAAACGTTGGGCGACCAGTATTTGGCGGTGGCGCCGAGCTAGGGACGATTCTTCTGGGAGGATTAGCCGTGTCTCAAGAAAGCTTCGATGGAATACGGAAGTTGACTATTTTGGCTGTAATCGGCTTCGTCGTGGTGATTTTTGCCGGCCCGCTTGTGGCAATCGCTTCAGTCGTTTTTTCCATCGCGCTGGCGTTATTGGTTTTTGCGTTTTTGGGCTTGCTGGTGGTGGGTGGCTTGCAAATCCTTCTAGGACGCCAATTGATTGATTGGCAAAACTTCCACGCCGTAAAGAATGCGACTGGAAAAACCTGCCATCATTTTCGGCAAGCCCTGGTTTGGCTTTGGACACTGCCCCTGGCAATTGCGGAAATTACGGGGGCAGCCGCACGAAGAGCTACCGGATTCCTGTGGAATGCGGCCAGGGCTACGGTGAAAATGGCTGTGGAAATCACACTGATGACCCTGACCGGAGGAGTCGTGGGCTGGGGATGGGAGCGGATTGCCGGACCCATTCAGCACGATCCCGGGTTGCCGATTCCGCTCTATGCGATTTTGGGCGCAATGATTGGGTGCCTGGTAGGAACGGGAATGGTAATTCACGGCATAAGAAGCCGGGGCCGGCTCGGGTCAGCCATCGCCTCCCATTAGATGGGCCAGTTTGCACTTTGCTCGATCGACAAACCATTGGCGGCGGGCCCAGGGCAGGATTTTTCGGTCCAAGAAATCCATGGCTTTCCCCAGCGTGTTTTTTCGGTAAGAATATAGGGCATAGCGTTGCCGTTTTTTGCACGTCCAATCGTGTTTGTAGGCCTCGTCCCCTTTCAGAAACTTGAAAAAATTCATTTTCTCCAAAATCAAGAGATGCCGGATCATGTGCGCGGTCAAGGTGGTCCCGGGTGAATGGTCGGTAAATTCATCGTCATAAGGTTGCCTGAGAGCATAGCGGCAACGCTGGCCGAGAAGCCACATTTGTGTGGCGATCGGCCGACTTTCCCAGAACAGAAAGCCGAGTCGGAGGCAGCCTGCCCGGGCGCCGGTCTCCATCAATCGGGCATGCAAAAGGGATGCTCGGGTTGCTTCCAGCTCCGAGCGTAAACTTGGTGGTATGCGGCAATATTGGCTGCGGAGATATCCTTGCTGACCACGCGAAACTGAGTTACCCAGTCCGCGGCCTGTTTGTGCAACTTCGTCCGGAAACGGCGCCGGACCGGTCTTTTTCGGTTTTGCAGGTATGCCTCCCAATCGCTGCCCGGATTATCACAAATTAGGTTGCTTTCCCACAGCTCGTTTTTGGTTCGCTAGCCGGACTGGTTCAGGACCGATTCCAAAGCGTAGAAGCCGGCGTCCGCTTCCGGTAAATCCCCGCCAAAAAAACATCCCAGCCGAGCTTGGGCAGGACCCGAGAAATCAGGTGTTCCGTTGCCCAGGCAAGCGCATCTCTTCCGATCAGGGAACAATTAACTGGGCAATAGCTGTGGCCGGCACATGCGAGAAAACGTACCGGGATCGCATGATATTTCCCCTTGCGGACGAGCAGGGGAAAATAGGCGATTGGATCTGAACCGATTTGAATGCGAACGTAGCAAATCTTGCTGATTTCCGGAGCAAATACATGAAGCCAGTTTATATGCCAGTCCATTGACAGTAATGGATTTCCGTCATATTCCGCATCGACCAAAAGATCACGATCGGGGCACTGGGACTCGATTTCTTCGAGCGAGGAAAGCACTTGGTGGGAGAAGTATGAGGTCTTGGCCGCGGAGGTCCGGGGAGATTCAAGCAAAGCGGGCATACGGATTCCCCGACAGGGCCAAAAAGGGAAATCCACGGGCAAGTTGATTCTGCCCGGGAACGAGAAACGGATGGTTCTCCAGTAAGAGAAGTCGAAAGGAGCAAGGCAATCCGCCGTCTCACGAGGAGTTTTTTTGAAAATCAATTTCACGGATGGAAGTGCGATGGCATTGTGGAAGGTGAGGCGGTTTGCGCAGGCTGAATACGCCCGCCGAGAGTCGAACTCGGAACCTACGGATTAGAAGTCCGTTGCTCTATCCAGTTGAGCTACGGGCGCAGCGATATTTAAGGTCATTGGACCAAAGGGAATGGCAATCGTCAAGTTTCATGGAAATGCGCCAACAAAACCCGCGTGCGTGTGTTGTAAAGGAAGATGAGGAACCGTTTTGCTTATTGCAAAGTGCTCGCGGTTGAAGTTCAATACATAAGTGTCCCTGGGCGCACGGTTTCGGTTGAGAACGCGAGTCGCGGATGCGGATAGCATCGGTGGAGATCGATAGGAGTCAGGTGGACGAACCGGCGCTGATCCGCAAAGCGCAAAGGGGGGATCGCCCGGCGTTTGGCCGGCTCGTGGACAGCTATTGGGATCTGCTTTTCCGCTGGCTGTACCACCTGAGCCACGACCGGCACAAGGCCGAGGACCTGACCCAGGAGACGCTGCTCAAAGCGTTTGCGAAATTGCGATCGTTCCAGGCCGGTGGTAATTTTCAGGCCTGGTTGTTCCGAATCGCGTACAACAGTTTTTTGAATCTGCGCCGGAGCGAGGGGCGGATCCGGCAAGTTTATCCGGAGCAACTGGCCTCGCCAAACCCGGGACCCATCGAAGAAGCGATGAGCCATGAAGGGTTGCGGCACCTGGCGCGGGCGATGGGGCGACTGCCGCACGAATTTCGAGCCGCCTTTCTGCTCCGGATAGAGCAAGGACTGTCCTTCCGGCAGATTGCCGAGGTGATGCACATCACGGAGGAGACGGCCCGGTGGCGGGTGTTCAAAGCCCGCCGGAAACTGATGGAAGTGATGGCTCCCCAGTTGGAACCGGATACCCCATGAACTGCGTTGATTTTCGCAATCTGTTATTGGCCGAAGAAGATGCCGGCCGGCCGAGCGCGGTGGTTCGCGACCATCTTGAGGGTTGTGGCGATTGCCGGGTGTGGCAACGCCGATTGCTGCAACTGGAAAGAAGTGTGCGCTTGTTGCCGGTTCCCGCCTCGGACGGCAAGGTGAAGGTCGCCGGGTTATTCCGGTCGGAAGCTGCTCCTCGGAAAGAACCGGTGCCGCTGGACGGGAGCGGAACCGCCGCGTTTCCAGAACCGATTGTTACTTCCGAAACCGTCCGATTCGGGCTGCGGAAATTGATTCCCAGGCATCGCTGGTATGCAGCAGCGGGTGTGGCCGCGGCGATACTGGTGTTGGTGTTTGACGGCTTTGTGCTGTGGAATCCGCATGGGCCTCCGGTAAAAGAAACGAAAAAGGAGGCTGCCCGAGATCCATTCCTGGCTAGCCTGATGGAACGCAATTTGCGCCTTGCGGAGGCGGAATCGCCCAAAAAACGGCTGGAGGCATTGGCTGATCTCGCGGATGATTTGCAAAGCCATACGCAAAAGTTGATTCGCCAGGCGCAAGCCAAGGATTTACAGCAACTGGCGCAGTTGTATGACCGGGTGATTCGGGAAGGGATTACCCAGAGCGCGCGGGATGTTCCTCCGGCCCAACGGATCCAGGTATTCGAACCCATTGTGAACCGGCTGACGCGAGCGACTCTGGATGCGGAGGGCATGCGCACTGGTATACCGGCAGACTCAGCCGGTGCGTTACAGTTGATCGCTTCGGCGGCGCAGCGGGGCCGTGATGAACTGCGCCTCCTGGTTCAGGAGCGGACGCCATGAACCGATATTGGATTGTTCCGATTGGTTCGTTGCTGATGCTGGCGATGCTGGCGGCGGCCCAGGATCCAGTCAATTCCGCCGATGACGCATGGTTGACCGGCCAATTGGAACGCAACCTCGGGTTGATCGAGGCGCTGGTGCACCACGGTTTGACGCTGGCTGGGGAAAAGGATCCCATGGCGCGGGCCAAAACCTGCAAAGATCTGGCGGATCGCTTCGCCGAGGAGATTGAGGATGCAGCGGAGGAACATGAAGCGCGCCGGGCCCTCGAGTTAAGTGATCATTTCCGTTCGTTGTTCAAGCGCGGCATCGCGGGGAATCTGCGCAGCATTGAAAAGCCGCAGCCATATTCCACGCGCGACATGGAAATGCGCCGCGTGGGCGCGCAAGTCAAAGAGTTAACCGAGCCAATGGAGAAGAAGTTGAAGGGAATCGCCCGGAGCGACGGAGGAGACATGTGGCGGGTTCTGCAAGCGGTTCGGGAAGCACGGAACGAAGTGGAAATTGTCATCGAGAAGCAAAGCCGGCCATGACCCCTTGCTGGCGCTGCCGGCTAAGGTGCAGCAAAATCAGACACGGTCAACTCAAAGATTTTTCGCATTTTAACGCCTTTTCCAATTTTGCAGTGTAAGTTAGAATAGTTTGTACTGATTGGCGGATTCGGTATCGGGCAGGAGAACCCCCCCGCGTTATGCCATTCTTACTGCTGCTTTTATTATCCGTTGCATTACTTGGCGATAGTTGGCCTGAACCCTTGTGGTGGGCAGGAATTTCCTCGCACTATTCCTTCTTCCTGGTCCTCACGGGAGCGGCAATTCTGCTGGTGGGGGCGACAGCATTCAGCATGGCGCAGTGGACCTGCCGGGCACTGCGGCGGTTCCCGGATCGGCACGACCGGATCCTGCAACGCTACGGCTCGTGGCGCAGTTATCATTCCCTCGGCATCGTTGTTGTCTATGGCATGGCCCTGTATGGTTTGGGTTGGGGGTGGGCGGTGCAAACTCTGTGCAGCACCGCGGGGCCAGAAGAGACCGGCGGCATTTCGCAAATGGTGCCGGGCGCCGAGTTGCTGATTTTGGCGCCGTATTTTATAGCCCTGGTGCTTTCATGGGCCTGTTTTTATTCTGTGGAGCAGGCCGTTCACCAAAGCTGTCGCGGCTTGAACGAGCATTTTTGGACGCGGCGGGAATATCTGAGTTTCCACTGCCGGCAAAACCTGGCCCTGATCATTGCGCCCTTGGGGTTGATGATCGCCACTAAGGGATTGCAGCGATCGGTGCCGGATGATAGTTGGGCGGCGGGATTGATCGGTGTCGGATTGCTGGTGGCGGTTTTTATCAGCCTGCCCTGGATTTTGCGGCTGGTCTTGAAGCTGCAATCGTTACCGCCCGGTCCCTTGCGGGACCGGTTGGAGCTGACGGCCAAGAGATTAAATTTTCGATACAGCAATATTTTGCTGTGGAACACGCACGGAGGAGTGGCGAACGCAATGGTTGCGGGACTGCTGCCGTTTCCGCGCTACATCCTTTTGACGGACCGGCTGGTGAGCGAGCTGACGCCGGACGAAGTCGAAGCGGTGTTCGGCCACGAGGTCGGCCACGTCAAGCATGCGCACATGCTCTATTATGCCGGCTTTCTGGTCCTGAGCATTTTGTCCGTCGCCTTCATCATCGAACTGTTGACCTGGATCTACCCGGAACTGCAGTCGTTGTCGGCGGGCAGTAATGATTCGGCGAAGATCTCCTTTGTCGGCATTGCGGGGGCGTACATTCTCGTCGTTTTCGGGTTTTTGTCGCGGCGGTGTGAACGGCAAGCGGACGTTTACGGGTGCCGGGCCATCTCGTGCGGCCGGTCCGATTGTCTATGGCATGGCCAGGGAACTTCACTGACGCCGGGGGCCAACAGCTTGTGCCCGACCGGCATTCGCACTTTTATCAGCGCGTTGGAAAAGGTTGCCCACACGAACGGCATCAGCCGATCCAAGCCCGGATGGTTGCAATCGTGGCAGCATTCGACGATCGCGCGGCGGGTCGGCTTTCTCCAGCAAATCCTCGTGGACCCCGTTGCGGAACCTCGATTCCAGCGCAATGTCCGCCGCGTGAAATGGGCATTGCTCGGGAGCGTGGCGGGTATCTGCGTGCTGATTTTGGGAATTTTGAAATATGTGGGGGCCTGGTAATTCCCGCACTAGCGCCTCAGGGCATACAGGACGGCGGCCCGACCAAGGCGCAAGGCGCTTTCGTGGTCGTGACCCAGGCAGTCGGAGGATTGGTGGTTTTCCAGGGCACAACCGATGTCGTATTTGCTGTAAATTACTATCCACCGGTCCTTGTATTTGATGCCTTCGAGCGCGGGGGGAACATTACGGAACTCGGGGTCGGTCGATCCATCCGGGCGTTCCCGGCGGCAACGAACGGTTGTTATAGGATTGCCGGGGCCATTCAATTCTTCGCTAAGCAACAAGTCCTCCGGAAGAATGGGTTGGAGCTTCAGGCTTTCATCGGGGAATAGCTTTATCATGAGGTCGCGGAAGGAACTGTCAAACGCTTTCTTGCCGCAGCAGGCATCGGCCAACAGGATGCCCCCGGTCTGCAAATTGGAGCGCAGGTTTTCCAGCGCCGACCCGCCGGGTGGAAATGTAAAGGCATTACGGCCGTGCATATAGAGGAACTTGTAGTCGAGAACGGCGCTATCGGCGGGACTGACTTCCTTGGTTTCGACCGCCAGCAGAATACCGGTTTTCTTTTGCAGATCCAGCATGAGGTTGCGCATGGCCCGGGGGGCAGGTTTCCAGTCGCCCTCGTGGCGTAGCTGGGCGACCTTCAAGTAGCCGCGCGGCACCGCGCGCGGGTTCGGTTCGTCCGCAGCAACAATCTCAACCTGCGATAGGCGCGGCTTGGGCAATTCCAGACCGGTGGCGTAGGCGATGATGTTGCCGCCCAGCCGAAAGGCCATCTCGCCTTTGGGATCCTTGGTGTTGTTCGATTCCCAGAGGCACGAGAGATCTTGCGGGCTGTAGACCACGACGGTTTTGCAACCCATTTCAATACCTTCCAATTTGAAAACGGTGGGATCCACCAGCGCGTGAGCACGCCAGAGGGGGTGTTCGGGCGGCAGCGGTTTGAGTTGATTCTGCGGAAATAACTGGGCCATGAGATTGCGAAAGCCCTGGTCAAATTCCTTATGGCCGCAACAGGCCTCGGCCAGAATAAAACCGCCTTGCTCGATATATTCCTTGAGAACGCCTTCCTCCGCCGGGGTAAACCGGGGCGCCTTGTGGCCGTTGAAATAAGCGATGGGCGATTGCATCAGATCGGCCACCAGGCGCAGCTTCTCCTGCGGCGTGTTGTCGATGATGCCCCGCTTGGCGTCAAAGATCTGCCAGGCCAACGGCTGTTTGTTGAAAAGGATTTTGCTGGCGTAGTCCACGAGGTTGCGCGCATCGGCGCGGTCATTATTCCAATCATCCTCCGGAAAATGGACCAATTTGCTGATGAGGATCGGCGTCCGGCCCTTGGATAAGAACAAGAGCGCGAAACTGGTGGAAACAACTTTCCAGTTATCGTGCCCCGCACGGCTTTGCCAGAAGCCTTCCTGGTTTTGCGCCCGGACGAGGTACTCGCAGCCTTCCCGATACCAGTCATGGTTGCCCAGAAAACGCAGGCCGGTAAGCCGCCCGGCGCGCTCGATGCCGTAAAGGTTGTAAAAAATGGCCTGGCGTTGCTCGATGCTGAAGCGCTGGCCGATGTAGCCGAGAGCCCGGGTTATGTGTTTGTTTTCCTCGTACTTGCCGCAGTTTTGCGCCACACCATTGACGAATTTTTCCCGTTTATCGTTCAACTCCTGGCCGGCGATGAGCAGGCCGCACAGGCCGGCGGTGCTCATCGTTAACGAGGAACCGACATTGCCCAGAAGCGTGGAATAGCCCCAGCCGCCATCCGGGTGTTGGGAGAATTTGTAAAAGTCACTGATGGATTTCCAGACATCGCGGTCGATTTTGGCGCCCGCCACGTGGGCCTCGTGCAGACCGAGAAGGGCATACTGGGTATTGGAATTGTCGGATCCGCCGAAACCATTCTTCCCGTAGCCCCAGCCGACAAATTGATTGTTTTGGAAGACTCGCGTCTTGATGAGCCACTCGACGTTGCGCTGAATGCGTTCGCGGTCCTCATTACGGCCGGCGGCGGCGAAGACCATGGTTTGCAAACCGACCACATACGTGCTTTCCGGTGGAACATTCCGGAGAAACTTGAGGCCGCGCTCGATGACCGGGTCGTCGGGTTTGACGCCGGAATTAAGCAGTGCGAGCATGGCCAGGCTGGACCAACCTCCCCGGCGGCCGTTGCTTTCAAAATCAACTTCCCAGTGGCCGTTGCCCCGTTCAACCTCGCGGAGGTATTTTACGCCGCGATCGATGGCATCTTTGACTTGATCGACCAGGGCTTCTTTTTTTGGCTCGGCAGCGAAGGCGGCCGCCCCAATGCTCCAAAGATAGGGAAGCAGGAATAGTCCAAGGATTCGCCGGTAATTCATCAGCCGTATCCTCCGTTTCGCGTGGGTCATGCGACCGTTCCTCTTCCCTCATTCATCCCCAATTCTATCGCGAAGGCGCCAATCGACCAACGTCGTTTGTTCCCATGTTTCTTCAAGTCGCAGATCCTTCTCTTGCTCTTAATCCTCTTCATAATCTTACTCTTCATCCTAATCCTGCTCTTCTTCGGCACTGCAAGATCGTGCACGGTGATTGAGAATTTCCCGCCGAGTAATTGCTAATCCTGGGCGATAGCATACAATGCGCATTGATCGCTAGGGGTGTCCGCGAAAAGTGGGCTGAGAGCAGACCCTGGGACCTGATCCGGTTCATACCGGCGTGGGAAAGCGAAACTCAGTTCAAACCGGCCCTTCGCGTTTCCCCTCTAGTAATCTGTTGATGAAGGAGATTTTCCATGACGCAATTGGAAGAAGCCCGCAACGGGACTACGACTCCGGAAATGCGCTTTGTGGCCGAGAGCGAAGAATTGGACCCGGAACTGATTCGAGCGGAAGTGGCTCGCGGCCGCATGGTGATCCCGGCCAACAAAGTTCACCTGCAAAAGAAACTGGAGCCGATGTGCATCGGCATCGCGGCCAGGTGCAAGATCAACGCCAACATCGGCAATTCGGCCGTGACCAGCAAAATCGACGAGGAACTCGAAAAGTTGCATATGGCGGTGCACCTGGGATCCGACACCGTGATGGACCTATCCACGGGGGGCGACATCAACGCCATTCGCCAGGCCATTATCGATGCTTCTCCCGTGCCGATCGGGACCGTGCCGATTTATCAGATCATTCAAAACGTCAAAGACCCCGCGGACATCACGCCGCAAATGATGCTGGACATGGTCGAGCATCAAGCCAGGCAGGGTGTCGATTACATGACCATCCATGCGGGCGTTCTGCTCGAATACTTGCCGCTGACGACCAATCGCATCACCGGCATCGTCAGCCGGGGCGGGTCGCTGATGGGAGCGTGGATGATGGCCCATCACAAACAAAATCCGTGGTACACTCACTTCGACGAGTTGTGTGAAATCATGCGGGCATACGACGTGACCTTCAGCCTGGGCGATGGGCTGCGGCCCGGCTGCCTGGCGGATGCCAACGATGAAGCACAGTTCGCCGAGCTTAAGACGCTTGGCGAATTGACGATCAAGGCCTGGGAGCATCATTGCCAGGTCATGATCGAGGGGCCGGGCCATATCCCGATGCACCTGGTGAAGATGAACGTCGAGAAAGAACGCGAAATGTGTTACGATGCGCCGTTTTATGTTCTCGGGCCGCTGGTAACCGACATCGCTCCCGGCTACGACCACATCACCTCGGCAATCGGCGCCGCCCTGGCCGCCGAGGCAGGAGCGGCGATGCTGTGCTACGTCACCCCCAAAGAGCACCTGGGCCTGCCGAACAAGGACGACGTTCGGCAAGGCGTGATCGCCTACAAAATCGCCGCCCACGCGGGGGACATCGCCCGCGGCCGCCGCAATGTCCGCCAGCGCGACGATGCCTTGTCCAAGGCCCGGTTCGAGTTCGACTGGAACCGGCAGTTTGAACTGTCGCTCGACCCGGATACCGCCCGGGCGATGCACGATGAAACATTGCCTCAGGAGGTCTTCAAGTCGGCCAAGTTCTGCTCCATGTGCGGCCCGAAGTTCTGTTCCATGCGGATCACCCAGGACATCCGCAAAATGGCCGAAGAAGGAGTGCTGCCCGTGGTGAATTGATGGCGCATCGCCCCATGTTATGGCGACGCGCAGCGGGCCATCCGTCCTCCAGACAAATGACCAAGCACGAATGAATTACTGATAGAGTTCGCATCTCACGCGAATGCACGCCCACGGCCCTGAACGCAAGCAATTCGCTTGACATATCTTAACGTGCTTTTGGGCGCCGTATCTCACGCTGCCGTGAGATACGACACAACAACCCATTTCTGCGACCAATGACTAATGGCCAAGGACAAATGACAATCGTTGCTATATACACAGCCAACGAAAGTCCCTATTTTTCGGTCGTGCTGTTGACGCCTCCATGTCTATTGAAATCTCCTTCTTGCCTGTCGAGGCACAGATAGGCTGCCAATCTCCTTTCGGCGCCTGTGCCTCCGGACTACCCTTCGCGACAGATTCTTGTCACGTTCCGAACAAAAAACGGCACCGTGGGGAAATGCGTCCCGTTCATGGGCCTGCGCATCCCAACGACATCGCCGCCGGCTGATCGCCATGGTACCGCGGCGTCGAGCGCGGTCCAAACCTAGTCCTGAGTACTCAGTACTCCCTACTCCACGCCCTCAACCCCGAAAACTGCACCGCGTCGTTGCATCATCGCCTGCAACGACGAACCAATGACAAATGAGTACGCGGGACCAACTCCCAATGACTTTGGACCATCCGATCCATGACTTTTGCCGACGTCATTGCGTCGTTGCACTCACCCCGGCCCGGCTGCATTGCGTGCATTGCACGCATTGCACGCAACGACCGCAATACCTGCAACGACGAGGAGACTTCGAATGACGGCACTGCGTACTCGACACCCGTCGCCGGGATTTCGCCACAGATCTGTGTCATTTCCGAACATCATCCCAAATGGGGGACACTCCCTCGCTCTACCACACAAGTCGACTTACGCGAAACCGCGTAGACTGAGCAATCACATTGGGTAATATGGGCTACCCCTACCTGACCCAAACCCCCGCCATTGGACTTGTGTGGTAGAGCGAAGGGGACACTCCCAGTGGGACCTTCTCGAAAAAAGTGGGTCCTTTTACCGATTTTGGGACCTTCTCCCCCATCTCGTTTTCTGCTCCGGAGTTATAACCCGGCTCCCAAACGGCTAGGTCATCCCAGTGACAGTGGGACCTTCTCCTTGCTGCCATGAATAATCGCTCCAAGTCATTGAAGCCAAACCGGCTCGCAAATGACACCCGTCACTGCGGACCCCCGCCTGCTTGCCAGGCGGGTGAACGAGTTTCCATGCCCCGGCTGGCCGGGTGCACCAATGGGACGGTCAGCGTCGGAAAAAAAGTGGAACCTCCTGAGCCGAACGGCGGCATTCTCTGCACATGCTTTCGTAGCGGCCGTTTCCATTCCCGGACGTTTGTAATGGGCGCGCCACCCAGTCGGTGTGTGGGGCACGTCGCCAACGTGCCGGTCCTTGCCAGAGCACGTCGGTAAATCCGTGGCAGGATTTTCCAACAATTCCCGGCTTGAAATATAGAGAAGGCAAGGCCATGTCGGCCGCGCCGGGGAAGCAGCCCGGCAACAACCGGCCGCACCGAATCATCCTTGCTTGTGGTCATTCTTTGTTGCAGGTCGTCCCAGGAGAATTACAATGGATGCGCTCGGTTACACCCAATTCGTCGCCCACCTGGAAGGCGAGTCTCTGGAAGACATCATTCGCCAACGGCTGTTGGCCCAGACGCCTTCCGTTCACCCCCTGGTCGGATCGCTGGCGCTGGCGGTTGCACACGATGTGACCGTGCTGCTCACCGGCGAAACCGGCACGGGCAAGTCCTATCTGGCGCGGCTCATTCACGAATGCTCGTCGCGCAAGGACCAGCGCTTTGTGGCGGTGCCCTGCGGCGCCCTCTCAGACTCGCTTGTGGAAAGCGAGCTGTTCGGCCACGTCAAGGGAGCCTTCACCGGCGCCGACCGGCCCAAGCTGGGTCGATTCGCGGCGGCGGGCGAGGGCACACTGCTCCTCGACGAGATCGACGTGCTGAGTCTGGAACAACAAGCCAAGCTGCTGCGGGTGATTGACACCGGCGAGTATGAACCGGTCGGCAGCAACGAGACGCACCATTGCCGGGCCCGGATCATCGCCGCTAGCAACTGCAAGCTGGAGGATGCCGTCAAGGAAGGGAAGTTTCGCGAAGATCTATATTACCGCCTGCACGTCTTGACCATGCAGTTGCCGCCGCTGCGCGAACGGCGCGAGGACATCCAGCCGCTGGTTCAGGGCATGCTGAAGCGGTTCAGCAATCGATTCAGTAAGGAAGTGAGCGCTGCCAGTCCGGAAGCCCTGGCGATGTTGACGCGCTATGCGTGGCCGGGCAATATCCGCCAGCTGGAGAACGTGATCCAGTACGCGGTCCTGCTCAGCACCGGGCCGGAATTGTTGCCGGCTCACCTTCCCCAGCAGGTGAAGGACTACCTCAGGCCCGCCGTGGAGTCCGGATCGACTCGCTCAAAGTTGCTGATCGAAAGCTGCCAGGCGATCGAGCGCGAGCAAATTCACCAGGCGCTGAAGAAATGCCATTACCGCCGAGTCCGGGCGGCCGAGGTCCTGGGAGTGAGCCGGGTTACGCTGCACAAGAAGATGAAAGAGTACGGCCTGATGGGTTTTGACGACCAAAACGGGTAATTAAGGGCCATGAATCATCGCGCCAAATCGCTGCGGCCCCGCAGGCCGACGTATTCCGGCAGCCGCTCCGAGCCCTGCACCAAATGGAATCTCCTCTTCCTTGATTCCGACACTCCATGATAGCGCCATTACTGGTTTTGGTCGTCAAAATCCGCGAGGCGCTAGAAGACCGCATGCTTCGAACGAGCTCGTCGCGGAGACAGCGGGTTGGCATCCCCGGCATTTTTTGTCCGCCGATTCCGGTGTCTGCGTCCCTAAATTCTTTTGAAAAAACCTCCCCGGACCTGCGCTGAGAGCGGCCGCTTCTGCGCATACTCTCTTAGCGGCGGTTTCCCGCCCCCGATGTTCGGGACGGCCGCCGGCGCCGACGGCACAAACCATGAGCGCAGACGCGACGTTTCCGGGCGGAGATTTCCCATGAGCATTCAAACCATCTGTACTACTAATCCCTCAAATTCTTCGCGCGCCGCGCAAATTCCTTTGGCGGCGCTACTTGGGTTGTGGCCACAGCCCCTCTGGGTAAATTCGCCAGATAGGTTCAGCGTGGAAAGCCCAGCAAGGAAGCGTACAGTCCCATTCTGTCGTCTCATTCGTCTTTTCGTACTTTCGTGTTTCCATGATTGGTTGCGGCTCTGCCGCGCTAGGTTTTTTGTGCCCTTGGTGGTTTCACTGAAAAAAAGTTGGCGCCAGTTCGCGCCGGTTTTCGGCTTAAGAGATGAACCCCTTGCCTTGTGGTTCCATACGAAAAAAAACTCGGCGCCGTTTCGGGCCGGTTTTCTCCCTCGGCACTAGCGGCATCGATTTCAATGCCGCCGCCCCGGCCAACCCGCCGCACACCTTCCAGGTCACCTTGAGCTATGACGGCACCAACCTGACCGAAATGCTCACCGACCTGACGACGAGCTCGACCTTCAGCCATGCCTATCCCGTGAACATCGCTCAGGTCGTGGGCCAGGGGACGGCGTACGTGGGCTTCACTGCCGGCACGGGTGGGGCTACTTCCGTTCAGGACATTCTAACCTGGACGGGCAATTTCAACGGCACTCAGATCTCTCATGGGGCCGGCTTTGCCGCTCACACCGACCTCCAAGCCAACGGCAACACTGCCTTCTCGACCGTGACCGTGGCCCGGCTCACCGACGGGGGCGGCGGCAAAGCGGGCAGCCTCTTCACCACGGCCCCAGTGCCGATCTCAGTTTTCACGACCACCTTTACCTTCCAGATGCGTCCCGGCTCCAACCCCATCGCCGATGGTTTGACCTTTACGATCCAGAACGACCCGCGCGGGGCGGCGGCGCTGGGGCTTGGGGGCGGCGCCCTGGGCTATGGCCGCATGCCGGGCGACACGAACCCCCCGGCCATCACCCACAGCGTCGCCATCAAGTTCGACGCCTATAAACCCAGTGGCAACCACAGCTCGACCGGCCTGTACGTCAACGGCACGTTCCCCGACAACAGCCCGCCGGCGCCGAACGTCTTCGTGGACTTGATGGGCAGCGGCATCGATTTTAACGCCGCGGCCCAGGCCAACTCGCCGCACAGCTTCCAGGTCACCTTGGCCTATGACGGCATCAACTTGAACGAGACCATCAAGGACCTGACGACGAATGTGACCTTCAGCCATGCCTACACCGTGAACATCGCTCAGATCGTGGGCCAGACGACGGCGTACGTGGGCTTCACCGCCGGCACCGGTGCGTTTACTTCCACCCAGGACATCCTGACCTGGACGGGCAATTTCGCCGGCTCCATCCCGGCACCGGCCAACCTCAACGTCAACCGCAGCCCTGCCCCTCTCAACGAGGGGAGCCCCCTCACCCTCGCGGGGAGTTTTACCGACGTCGTGGCCGGACAAGCGCATACGGTGGTCATCACCTGGGGGGACGGCTCGTCCTTCCGGCGGATCCCCCTGGCCCCGGGCGTCTTCAGCTTCAGCACCACCCACACGTACCTCGAAGAGGGCACCTATGACATCCACGTCACGGTGCGGACCGACGGCGGCGACAGTGTCACCACCAGTCTCCTGGGCGTGCCGGTGGGCGATCCGGCGGTGGCGGCCACGGGCGGCTTCACCTTCTTGGCACTGGCCGGTGTGGCCACGCCGTTGCAAACGGTGGCGACGTTTATCGACCCGGGCCCCGAGGCGCTGACCGACTACACGGCCACGATCAACTTGGGCGACACCAGCACCTCGTCAGGGACGATCTCCGACAGCAACGACGTCTTCATCGTGCAGGGCAGCCATACCTACGCCCAGGCGGGCACCCCCACGATCGCCGTGACGCTCAGGCATGACATGACGGCCAACGTCCTGGCGACCAGTACCGCACAGGTGTCCTGGCCGCACTTCCTCGTCAGCGGCTTCCCTTCCCCCAGCGTCGCCGGCACGCCCTTCATCGTCACCGTGACGGCGCAAGACCCCTACGGCAACACCGCCACCGGCTTCCGCGGCACCGTCCACTTCAGCAGCACCGACCCGCAGGCCACCGTGCCGTCAGATTATGCCTTCACGGCCGCCGATAGCGGCGTGCACACCTTCAGCGGCGTCGTTCTCCGCAGCGCCGGCGGTCAAACTCTGACCGCCGCTAGCGGCCCCATCGGCGCCGTGACGGAATTCGCCATCCCCACGGCCAACAGCGCGCCCGCCGGGATCACGGCCGGCCCCGACGGCAACCTCTGGTCCACCGAATACAGCTGGTGTTGACCAAGGGAAATTAACCCGGGTTTCTCACCGCGGACACTAACCCGAAGCGTAAGCGAGGATCGCGCTTGGAGTCGTCCTCGCTTACGCTTCGGGTTAGTGTGACCAATCTTTCGTGAGGAAGCCAATAGTTATAGTAAGTACCGGGACTTTGCTCCTTGATTCGAGTTAAGTCCATACTCCCAAAATACGTCACAGCGAAACTGCACACTGTTGACACTTTTAAGTGCTGATTCCGCAACGAGATCGGGAATACGTCGCAAAGGAGGTCGATACGTCCGGGGTTTGCAATTATGTCCACGGGGGCCGGGGGGGTGGTGGGCGCAACGTATTTTTCTCTGAGAGTCACCGGTCGCCGTCAATCGCAAAAGAGAACTATTCGCGCTTGCTGCTGAAATCGGCCGCGAATGCCTTCGCGTTCAGTGTCTCCCCGGTGGCGTGCCTGGTCAACTCGTTCCACGGCAAAGTCCGCCCGGGTTCAAAGACGCGCTTTTTCATGAACTGCCCCACGTCGTTGTTCCCCGCGTAGACCACGGTTGCCGGCGCTGCGCCGTTCATTACGTCGCGGGCAATCGCGTGATGGACCTGCGAGGCGAACAACTCTCCCATCATGTAGTTGTGGTAATAAACCGGCGCGCTGACGATATGGATCTTGCTGCCGTAGTCCGGCTCGTTGCGATTAGGCGGGCGCTTGACCATCTGGTACTTTTCCACCAGGTCCCACCACAATTTATTCAAATCCTGGGTCGGATTTTCATACATTCCCTTTTCAAAGCGCAGCATCACCTGGCACCAGCGGGAAAAAATCAACAATTGATAGCGGAGCATCTTGGCGCCTGTTTGATCGAATGCCTTGCCGTCGGCAACCGCGAGGCCCATTTTTTCCACCCAGGCCCGGCGTTTGGCCATGCGCTCGAACATCATGGCCACGCCTTCCGTTGTCAGAATGTGCGCCTCGGCCCGCAGAACATAGGGAACCGATGCCGGGATGTTTTTGCTGGAATAAACCGAATGGCCGAACTCGTGCAGCAGTGTGGACATCCAGCGCTCGATATTGACGACATTGGCCAAGACGCGAACATCCCCGGCCCGGTCGATGTCCGTGCAAAATGCATGGGGATTTTTGCCGTCCTTGGGGAATAGATCGCTGCGGGCAATGACGTCATCGATGGGGAGACCGATCCCGGCGTAGAAGTCGCGCGCTAGCTGGACGAGATCGGCTTTCGCATACGGAGCGTCCAGATCGGCGGCGAAAACGGCGGGCGTCTCCTGAAAGAACGGGTCGTGGTAGTGCCAGGACATCAGTTGATCGACCTGGACGCCGCAGTCGGCGGCCAGTTTGGCATCGATTTCGGCCTTGGCCGCCTTGAACGGTTCACGTGTCAATTCGTCGAGTTGGTCGAAGAGCTTGATGATGTCATCGCCGTTTTGTTCGTTCAGGAACAGGAGCATGGCATGGTAATTTTTGAAACCCAGCTGGGACGCAGCTTGGTTGCGGAGTTTCACCAGCTCCTGCAATTCGGGCGCGACACCAGCGCCGACCTTTTTGCTGGCTTGCCAGACGGCTTGCCGGCGCTTCGAATCCTTGGACGTCTTGAGGATTTTGCGCACCTCGTTGTCGTCCAATTTTCGATCTTCCACCTGGGCCCGAAAAACATTGAAAGCTTTTTCGACGTTGTTGGAGAGTTCGACCATTTTCTTGAGCAAGGCCGGGTCCACCTGTTTTTCCAGGTACTGCAGATATAGAACGTCAATCGATCGGGCCAGGATGGCGTCGTCGATTTTGGGGCCTTCCTTGATGGCCTTGAGTTCTCGAAAAGACTCGCGATTGGCAAGAACTTCATCCAGGGCGTTTTGTGCCTGCTTTTTTCGGGCAAAGTCCTCATCCTTGCCGCTGATGTTCGCATCCCACCAGGCGAGGCCGGCCTTGATTTCCAGCGGCCGAACCTTGCTTTCATGACCCTTGATAAACTCGCGGGCGCGCGCCGCGGCTTCCGGGGCGGCCCCGGCAGCAATGGGCAGTGACTGCAGGACAAGGCAAATCAACAAGAATCCCAATGGTAGGATGATTCGAACCCAAAACATCAAAGTACTCCTTTGGTCTTTGCTATCCACAATTTGGTTTTTCCGGCCTATGCGATAAAATACGGCCCAAAGGTACGAATCGCAAGAGAAAGGATATGCCGTACACCCCCATCCTCGCAACGCTTGGCTACGTCATGTCGCCGGATGGACGGCAGGTGTTGCTCATCCAGCGCAATCGGCGAAGCGATGATGCCCATTTTGGCAAATACAACGGCTTGGGCGGCAAACTGGAACCACATGAGGATGTGGTGGCGGGAATGATGCGCGAGATTCTTGAGGAAGCCGGAATCGAATGTGCGAAGGCTGATCTGCGCGGAACCATCAGTTGGCCGGGCTTCGGGAAAGAGGGGGAAGATTGGTTTGGATTTGTATTCCGGATTGATCGCTGGAGCGGAGCGCCGCGAATGGAAAATGCGGAGGGAACTCTGGAATGGGTGGATGTGGACCGAGTCATGGAATTGCCGCTCTGGGAGGGCGACCGGTATTTTCTGCCGCTGGTTTTCTCCAATCCCCAACGCCAATTTCATGGGGTCATGCCCTACCGAAATGGTCGTCCGGTAAGCTGGAGTTTCCATTGGGCCGACCAGTAGGCCCAATTGATCCAAAATCCGGGCGGGTGCAGCACCTTAGCCCGACGTGCCAGCGAGGGGCGGCTTTTCACTCGCTGGCGCGGCAGGCTATGGTGCTGCGGAATCAGGCACGATACACATAGTCTGTCGAGAGCTTCTGTTGCTTTCGTTGACCGCACCGGCAACGCCTGATAAAATCCGATTTGCCTGATTCCTCCCTGTGACACCGCGTACCGGCGCTTGGGAAAGCCCCCGAATATGAATGTAACCTACTTCAAGCGCTATAAAATGGAGATCGACCTCTGGAGCGCCGTCTTGCCCCCGCTGCTTCCGGAAGGCTTTTCCTGGGTCCCCTGGGATCCGGCACTTCTTTCCGTCCACGCCGAGGTCAAATACCAATGCTTTCTGGACGAAGTCGATGCCGTGGTTTTTCCGAATTTAGCGACGCGGCAGGGCTGTTCATACTTGATGAGCGAAATCTGCAAACGGCCGGGATTTGTTTCCGAAGCCACGTGGCTCATCGCCTGCGCGGAAGGTCATTGCGGTACGGTGCAGGGAGTCCGGGAACGCACTGGAGTGGGCGCGATACAGAATTTGGGGATCGTTTCATGTTACCGTGGCCGAGGGCTGGGTGAGGCCTTGTTGTTAAAAGCGCTTGAGGGATTTCGCCGAGCCGGCTTGGGCCGGGCGGTATTGGAAGTCACAGCCAAAAATGAGGCGGCAGTGCGGTTATACCGAAAAATCGGTTTCCGCTGCCGAAAATCGGTTTACAAAGCCGTCGATGTAATGAACGCTTTGCATTCCGTGATCAACAGTGAGTGGTAACGTGGGGCGTGGACCGTGAGGCGTGCGGCGTTGTTGGTTTCGCGCCACGCTCCACGCCTCACGCATGAGAGGAATAGGGACGTGGCGCAGGAAGTTTACCAGCATACGTTGACCAACGGGATGACCTTGTTGGCCGAACCAATGGATTATGTTCATTCGGCCGCCCTGAATTTCCTCGTGCCCGCTGGATGTTGCTATGATCCTCCCAAGCACCTGGGAATCGGGTCTGTATTAGCCGAACTGATCACGCGCGGGGCGGGCGAGCGCGATAGCCGGGAACTCAGCCTCGCTCTGGATAATCTCGGTTTGGATCGCGATGAGAGCGTTGGGACATTGCACATTCGGTTTTGGGGAGCCACCCTCGCCCGAAATCTGGGCCCCGCCCTGGAACTCTACGCCGACATACTGCAACGGCCACACCTTCCGGAGGACGAAGTCGAAGCCGTCCAGGCTCTGGCGATCCAGGATCTGCAAAGTCTGGAAGATGAGCCGCGGCAGAAAATGCTCATTGAGCTGAAGCGCCGCCATTATCCGCCCCCGCTCGGGCAGGACCGGCGCGGCACCGAGCAGGGCATTGCGAGCCTGACGCCGCGTATTCTCCGGAAGCATTATCGCCGACTGTTCCGGCCTCGCGGAACCATTTTATCGGTGGCTGGGAATATCGAGTGGCAGCCGGTGCGGGAACTGGTGGAGCGCCTCTTTGCCGACTGGAACTCAGGGGAGGAGCCGCCCCTCACTATTGGCGCGCAGTCCCCCAGGTATGACCATATCACCAAGGAAACTACGCAAACCCAAATCGGCATCGCCTATCCCAGTGTGCCGATTGGCCACTCAGACTACTATTCCGCTCAAGGAGCCGTCAACGTCCTCAGCGGCGGCATGAGTGCACGGCTGTTCACCGAGGTACGCGAAAAGCGGGGCCTCTGCTACGCCGTTTGGGCCAGCTATCAACTGGTCAAAGACCATGCATCGGTCTTTTGCTATGCCGGATCCACCAATGACCGGGCACAGAAAACACTTGATGTCACCCTGCAAGAATTGAAACGGCTACAGGATGGTATTGAAACCGAAGAAGTGGAGCGCGTCCAGGCTGGACTCAAATCGGCATTGATTATGCAGGAAGAATCAACTTCTGCCCGCGCTGGTTCCCTGGCCTCGGATTGGTATTACCTCGGCAGAGTGCGCAGTTTTGATGAAATTCAATCTGCCATCAATGATCTTACGCCCTCGGGAATCACCGCGCATTTACGCCGGTTCCCGCCCAGGGATTTTACAATCGTCACGCTGGGACCCAAGAAATTGGACGTACAAAACGAGTGTTAGCTACGTAATTGTGCTTGAATCGGCTGTGCGACGGGTTTCCTAACCCGTCCGGGACGGCTTGGGCAAGCCGTCCTACTACAGGGTCTTGCACCGTGATTTCGGAGGAAACGCGTGAAGTTTCAAAGCCATATTTTTGCCAATGGTTTGCACATGATCGGCGAAAGCCATCACCTGGCGCGTTCCGTGGCCTTGGGGTTCTTTGTCCGGACGGGTTCCCGCGATGAGAGCAGCGCTGAGTCCGGCGTCACGCATTTTCTCGAACACATGGTATTCAAAGGCACGCCGCGGCGAACGGCTCTGGATGTCAATCGGGATTTCGACCGCATCGGCGCCCACTACAACGCATTCACCAGCGAAGAGAACACGGTTTTTTATGCGGCCATTCTGCCGGAGTACCTGCCGCCGGCCCTTGACATTCTGGCGGATATTCTCCGCCCGACGCTGCGGATCGACGATTTTGAACTTGAGAAGAACGTAATCATTGAAGAAATCGGCATGTATGAAGATCAGCCGACCTGGTCGGCCTATGACCAGGCCAAACGTTTGTACTTCGGCGAACATCCGCTGGGCAAAACAATTCTCGGAACTCCCGAGAGCATTCGCGCCTTGAGCCGGGATCAAATGTATTCCTATTTTGAACGGCGGTATGTTGCCTCCAACATCCTGGTTGTAGCGGCCGGCAACTTTGACTGGAATGATTTGCTTTCTTTGGTGGAAGCAAAATGCGGCGCATGGAGTTCCGGTCCCATCGGCCGGGAGCAGATCCGCGAGACGCGCGGTTCGGAAGAATTCCGTTTGGTGACCAAGGATAAAGTCGCCCAGGAGCATGTTTACTTGATATCGCCGGCGCCGGCGGCTGATTCCCCCCTGCGTCATGCCGCCGATGTATTGGCCATGGTAATTGGCGATGATTCCGGCAGTCGGCTGTACTGGTCCTTGGTCGACCCGGGCCTCGCGGATTCTGCTGACACGAGTTATCACGATTATGAAGGAACAGGATCGTTTTACACCTCCTTTAGCTGCGAACCAGGCCGGGTTGAGGAGAATCTGGCAATTGTCCAGCATGTGCTGGCGGAAGTGCAGCGTAACGGCATTACCGACCAGGAACTGCAACAGGCGAAAAACAAAATCGGCTCTCGGGTCGTTCGCGGCAGTGAGCGTCCCATGGGCCGAATGCAGGCCATCGGCTTGTCCTGGACCTACCTTGGGCAATATCGCACCGTCGATGATGAACTGCAAGCTTTCGATGCCGTAAGCCGTTCCACAATTCGAGACTTGCTCGAGTACTACCCACTGAACCGGGTCACGAGATTGGCATTGGGACCGCTGGAAAGGGTGGCTCAGCCGACCAAGAATGGAGCAAATTCCAAATGACCGTACGCGAATTGACCATGCACGATTGTGCTACACTTAGCCCGAAGCGTCAGCGAGGGCCCTCGCTGACGCTTCGGGCTAAGGTGCGGCCGATTCGCGCACGCTGATTTAGCTTGCGATACTAGCCCGCGGGCGCCAGCAAGAGCCCTTGCTGCCGCCGCCGGCGGATGTGCTGCAAGTTCCCGCGCGGTAATATCGTTGCTATTCCTTCCATTTCCGCAGTGAGGCGGGCGATGATGAAAAACACATTCGCCGGACTGATTTGTGCAACCGTTATCGGCATGGCGGTCTGGTTCGGCAATGCGGCAATCGGCCACAAATCGGAACACGGCGCATGGGTCGAGGTTGTTCCCGGTGTCTTGCGAACCGACTCTTCTCCCAGAAGCTACGCTCTGGTGGAAGGTAGTCACGCCATTTTGATCGGCGCATCGCAAGACGCGGCAGATTTACGAGCCAAGAGAATACTCAAGATTGATGGTGTCCTTTTAAACCACCATCAAAGGGATCTTTGTTCCGCTGCCGACGGATTTCTTCAAGAAGGCACTTCCGTCCGGGCGCCGAAGCTGTCGGCAGAATGGCTGCAACCGAAAAATGTCCGAAGGTATTGGCAGGAATCGTTGCCGCTGCGCAATTCGCGAGCAGCTTACTTTGTTAGCGCGATCGGACTGGAAGGGATCCGTTGCGATTTGGAGGATGAGCAAAACCTGGATTGGCAGGGCTGGACAATTCGCGTGATGGCGGCCCCGGGACCTTCCCCGGACCATATTGCCTTTCTTGCCCGGAAGGGAACAAAGGGGCCGCTGCTCGCTTTTTGCGGCGATGCCCTGGCAACCTCCGGGAAACTATGGGCGCCTTTTACGACCGATTGGGACCACTGGACCGATGCCGGACTCGCTCCCGCTGCCAAATCACTGCGGCAATTGGCCGGATGCAAACCCACCATGCTGCTCCCCTCTCACGGCGAACCGATTGTGGAGCATGTGCAAGATACGTTGGAAAAAACCGCTGCAGCAGTGGCCGAGGCGGCTTTGCTAAAAAGCTTCGAAGGGTATACCAAAAAGCGCCTCGGCAACCCACCGAATTACAGTTTCCTCGCCAAGGAGCAAAAAGAAAGCCGCGGTGAAAAACCGTGGTCGCAAATCTCGGAGCACCTGTTTCTCACCGGCAATACCTACGTCTTGGTCTCCAAATCCAAAGACTTTCTGGTCGTTGATCCATGGGGAAAACTCAGCGCAGAGCAAATTGAGCTATTGAAAAGACAGCAAGGACTCGGGAAGCTCGAGGTGGTGATGTTCAGTCACGCCCATTGGGATCACTACGACGGAATTTTCCATTTGCCGGACCGCGATCAATTTCAAGTCTGGGCGCTCGATCGGGTGGCCGGGCCAATTGCGGATCCGTATCGGTGGCACGCGCCGTTCTTGGATTCGCGTCCTGTGAAGTTCGATAGGCAAATACAGGAAGGCGACACCGCAACCTGGAGGGAATACCGGTTTCGCTTCCATCATTTTCCTGGTCAAACGGAATTCACGATGGGGGTGGAAACCACCATCGATGGGAAAAAATGTTATTTCACGGCCGACAATTTTTTCCACCAGGATCAATTCAGCGGCAGCGGGGGATGGATGGGGCTGAACCGCAGTTGGCCGTTGTCTTATAAGGCCAGTGCCCAAAAAGTCCTGGATGCAAAGCCGGACTGGGTGCTGGCGGAGCATGGTGGCCCTTTCGAATTCAATGCCGAGGATTTTCGCCGTCGGGTTACATGGGGCAAAGCGAGCGCAGCCGCGGCGGATGCGCTTTGTTTTAGCGACAACCATCGGCAGGGTTGGGATCCAAATCGAGTCCACGTTGAACCGGTAGTTCAAAAAGTTTCGGCCGGTTCGCAATCGATTCTGACTCTGGTTGCCCAGAATCACACGAACCGCCTTGAATCGCTCAATGTCCAAGTAGAAGGCCGGGGGATTATTGCGAATCAAGAGGTATCGTTGGAGATTCCCGCAAAATCCGAATCCAGAAAAGAGCTGCGTGTCAAAGTTCCGGAAAACCTGGGGACCGGGCGCCATGTTTTTGCCCTGCGCGTTTTGCAGGATAAGTTCCAAGCCGAGGCAGACGCGTTTTTTGCGCTCGATGTTGGGCCTTAAGACGATGGCGCCACGCACCCTGTGCGATGGTGAAGGATTCGTAGGAAAATTGTTGTGAAGATGACGCGTATTCGTAAAGGCATCTACGAGGAGTAATTAAGAACGTAAAATGGCCCTGCGAATGCGGCGCATCCACCTTGCAGATCCGGATGCCTCGAGACAACTGGCAATCCTCCGCGAGCAACTCAGCGCACAAGGAAATGTCGTTTCGCCGGCCGGTCGCGAATTGACCATCAAAGTTTTCGGGGAGCCATTGCCTCCGCTTCGAGTGGTGGAACGCATATGCGATGATGTGCGCCAGCGGGGATTGGCTGCCGTGCTCCAATTCACCGAACAGTTGGACCAAGTTCACCTGCAACAGGAAACCGTCCGAGTCAGTACCGAGGAATTAACCGCAGCGCATGCCCAGGCCGATGCCGCATTTTTGGCACTCATCCGCCGGGTGCGGCAAAATCTTGTCGGATTTCAGGAGCGGGTGTTGCACCGGGACGCGGCAATGACGGTTACGGGTCTCCACGAACTGCGGTTGCGCTATCGCCCCATGAGGCGGGTAGGCATTTGCATCCCTGGGGGAGCTGCGGCATACCCGTCCACGATTCTGATGACCGTCTGCCCTGCCCTTGTTGCTGGAGTCAAAGAGATTGCCGTCGTAATGCCGCCGAGCCGATTTGCCGCCAACAACCCGGACATGCTGGCTACTTGCCGGGAACTCGGCGTGAGCGAAGTGTACCGGATCGGAGGCGCCCAGGCGGTGGCCGCCCTGGCCTATGGCGTGGAAGGTATTGCCGCTGTGGATATGATCGCTGGCCCCGGCAATCTGTTTGTGACTCTGGCCAAACGTCATGTGTTTGGGAAAGTGGCAATTGACATGCTGGCAGGCCCCAGCGAGGTGGTGGTGATCGCCGACGGCACCGCTCGCGCTGACTTTGTGGCTGCGGATCTGGTAGCCCAGGCGGAACATTCCCCGGGTGCAAGTCTGCTGATTTCCTGGCATGCAGCTCTTTTGGATGAAGTTGCTCAGGCTATCGAGATGCAGTTGGATCGTTTGCCCCGAGGCGGATTGGCCCGAGATTGCCTCGAAAACTTCGGAGCGCTGGTCCTGGCCCAGGATGCCCGCGAGGCCGCCGCCGCTGTGAACCAAATTGCTCCGGAACACGTCCATATTCAGACGCGCGAGCCGGATTTGCTGGCCGAGGAGATCGATAATGCCGGAGCCATCTTTTTGGGACACCATACGCCCGTGGCTGTGGGCGACTACGTTGCGGGGCCATCGCACGTTCTGCCAACGGGAGGAACCGCCCGATTTGCGAGCGGCTTAACGGCCAATGATTTCTTACGGCGTTCCAGCATCCTTTCTTTCACGAGCAAAGGATTGCAACAGATAGCCGGCGATATCATGCAATTGGCAGAAAAAGAGGGGTTGACCGGACATTCGGCCAGCGTCGATATTCGACTCAAGGATTCCCAATGAATAATCGCATTGATTAATTCCATGTCACCTTTCTTACGATCCAATATCCGGGCGATGGCCGGCTATATCCCCGGCGAACAACCGCGCGACGGTACGTACATCAAACTTAACACGAACGAGAATCCGTACCCGCCTTCGCCCCGAGTTTTCGAAGCGATTCGGGCTGCCCTGACCGGAAACCACCTCCGGAAATACCCCGACCCTCTCGGGACCGCCTTTCGCGAAACCGCAGGAAAAATTCTCGGAGTCAATCCAGAAGCGATTCTGATCGGCAACGGCTCGGATGATGTTCTCACAATTGTCACCAGGTCGTTTGTCAGCGATTCTGGTGTGATTGTTTCCTTGACTCCCAGCTATTTGCTGTATCGAACCTTGGCGGAAATTCAGGGTGCCGGCTTCAAGGAAGTACCCTTCACCGAGAATTGGGAATTGCCGGCGCCCTGGCCTCTTTCGAAAGCGTCCCTGACCTTTGTATCGAATCCCAATTCTCCATCCGGAACCACGGCAGCAATCAGCGAATTTCGCGGACTCCTGGAAGAATTGTCGGGGCCTCTCGTCATTGACGAAGCATACGTGGATTTTGCCGACCAAAGTGCCCTACCGCTCGCACAGTGCCCGAACGTGATTGTAACCCGAAGTCTGAGCAAATCGTATTCGCTGGCCGGCATTCGGTTTGGATTCGCAGTCGCCGATCCACCTTTGATTCGCGAAATGGTCAAGGTAAAGGACTCTTACAATTGCGACGTTCTTAGCCTGGCCGCGGCAACTGCCGCGCTGGAAGATCAGGAATACATGAAAACGAATCGCTCCCGAATCCTGGCTACTCGAACAGTTCTGGAGCGATCTTTGGTGAATTTGGGATTCGCTGTCGCTCCCAGCCAGGCCAATTTTGTCTGGTGCCGGCGGCATAAACAACCGGCAAAACCGCTCTATGAAGAACTGAAACGCCGGATGATCTTGGTTCGGTACATGAATTACCCTGGCTACGGCGATGGATTGCGGATTACCGTGGGGACGGATGCTGAAATTGCCCGATTGATCGAGGAACTGAAACAACTGGTATAATAAAACGGATTTCGATTCCGACAATTAACTGAGGCCTCTTCAATGCCCAGAGTTGCGACCATATCCCGCGAGACAAATGAAACTCGAATTACACTCCAGTTGAACCTTGACGGGACAGGAAACGCCGAAATTGCAACTGGTGTCGGCTTCTTCGATCACATGCTTACGTTGTTGGCCAAGCACAGTCTCGTGGATTTGGCAGTTCAGGCCAAAGGAGACTTGCACGTCGATGCCCATCACACGGTGGAAGACATCGGCATCTGCATGGGAAAGGCCTTAACTCAGGCGTTGGGGGATAGAGCCGGCATTCGGCGTTTTGGCGGCGCCACCTTGCCCATGGACGAGGCCCTCGTAACTGCCGCGGTGGATCTGGGCGGTCGATCCTTTCTCGTCTGGCGCGCGGAAATCCCCGTGGAAGTCCTTGGTACATTCAACACCTCGTTGGCCGAGGAATTTTGGCGGGCGGTTTCGTCCAATGGATTGTTGAACCTGCACGTGAATTGTCACTACGGAAAAAATGGCCATCACATTATCGAATGCATTTTTAAAGCCGCGGCCCGCGCCTTGCGCGGAGCACTGGAAATCGATCCACGCATGACAGGAGTTCCATCCACCAAAGGAGTGTTATAGAATCGGAACAATTGGGGTCCGTGTTGATTGTGAACAGTGTATTTGGAGATTGATCTCATGTCCACCGAAGGCGCCGATCGGCAACAACAAAAAGTGCGGGAATTCATGAGCTTGTTGCCGTTAACGCTGGAAATCGCCGGCCTGCCCCGCGCGGAAACAGGAAAGCATTTGAGCGAAAGCCAAATGGAGGCACGGGCAACTTCGATCCGCCAGGCGTATAAGTTTGCCCGCCAAATCGTTTTGGACGTAGCCAAATAATTAAGCGATAAATCGCTACGAGGAAATCGGCCATGCGCATTCCCGTCAAAACAACTGTCCTCGTTGTGGTCATCGGAATTGTCGCCGGGGCGTACGCCCCGGTCCAAAAATACTGGAAAGACAGCCATCGGCTCCAATTTCAAGAGGAAGAAGTTACCAGGGGGAAAATCGTGTTCGAGGTCAATTCCACCGGCACGATCCAACCCGTTCTCAGTGTGACGATCGGCTCCTTCGTGTCCGGACCTATTGTGGAACTGAACGTGGAATTCAACCAGCAGGTCCGCAAAGGGGACTTGCTGGCGAGGATCGACCCGCTACTCTACGAATCCAACGTAAAGCGTGACGAAGCCCAATTGGTCACGCGTCAAGCGGACGTGGACCGCGTCAAGGCCCTCTTGCAGCAAGCAATTAACGACGAACGCCGGGCTCAATCGCTGCGCGACAAAAACAAGGACTTCGTCTCCGACACCGAAATGGACCAGTTCCGATTCAACCGGCTGTCCCTGGCAGCGCAACTCAAAGTGGCAGAGGCCGCGGTCAAGCAAGCGGAAGCAAGCCTCGATAGTTCCAAGGTAAACCTGGACTATACAAAGATTGTATCGCCCGTGGATGGCATAGTTATCAACCGGAAGATCGATCCCGGCCAAACCCTTGCCGCCCAATTCCAGACTCCGGAACTCTTTATCGTCGCGCCGGACATTCGAAAGGAAATGTACGTGATGGCTTCGGTGGATGAGGCGGACATAGGACTCATCCGCCGGGCCCAGGAAGCGAAGCAACCCGTTCATTTCACCGTCGATTCCGAACCGGACGACCTTTTCGAAGGCAAGATTAAGGAAATCCGGATGAACTCCACCACGGTGCAAAACGTGGTGACGTACCCCGTTGTGGTGTCAACGCCCAACCTGGACTTGAAGCTGCTGCCGAACATGACGGCCAACATTTCGTTTCAGATAAGCGAAAAATCCGATATCACGCGCATCCCCAACGCAGCGCTGCGTTTCTATCCCAAGTTGGAGCAGGTGTGGTCGGAGGACCGCCCGTTGCTTGAAGGGCTTGCCCCTCAGCCCGACAAAGAAAAGGACAAGCAAACCACCGAGCCGACTCCCTCCGCAAGGGACAAAGTGGCTGCCAATCGCAAACGCAATCAACGGCACATTTGGGTGCAAGAGGGGGAATTCCTCCGCGCCGTCGAAATCTTCACCGGAATCAATGACAGCAAATACACCGAGGTGATTTCCGGGGACCTGTCCCCGGGTACCAAGGTAGTCACGGGGCTCAAGAATAAGCCCTGAGCCTGGATTTGCAAATGGATCCGTTCATCACCCTGCGTATCGCATTGCGGGCATTGGCGAAAAACAAAATGCGCGCCGGCTTGACCGTTTTGGGCGTGGTCATCGGTATTGCAGCCGTGACAACCATGGTATCAATCGGCCAGAGCGCCAGTGAGCTCGTACAGGGCCAGTTCCAAAACCTCGGCACGAACGTCATTGTCGTGCAGCCGGGCAGCAGCCGGAATCAGGGAGTTCGGCAGGGGTCGATTCCTTCTCTAACCGCTGGGGACGCCGACGCAATCGGCAAGGAATGTCCGTGCATTCTGGCAGTTTCTCCATTCGTCTTCACCTCCGGGCAGGTAATCTATGGCAATTCCAACTGGCAACCGAAACAAATCCAGGGGGTAGGGGACGGCTACTTGGCGGTTCGGAATTGGCCCTTGAAACAGGGCGGCTTTTTTACTTCTCGCGATATTTCCTCGGCGGCCAAGGTATGCGTCATCGGCCACACGCTCGTGGAAAAGCTCTTTCAAACTACCAGTCCCTTGGACGAGACGATCCGGATCAAGCGCATTCCCTTCAAAATCGTTGGCGTACTCGACAAGAAAGGCGCCGACCTTGTCGGCAATGACCAGGATGACATCGTTCTGATCCCGTACACGACCGTGCAAAAACGGTTGCAAGGTTCCAATTTTTCCGAGGTGGGCGCCATCCTGGCTTCCGCAGTTTCGGTAAAGCGCATGGCCGATGCCCAAAAGGAAATAACGCAACTATTGCTGGAGCGGCACCGGATTAAACCGGGTCAACCGCCGAATTTCTGGGTGCAGAATACCGACGAAATCGCCAACATGCTGGGGGTCGTGACCGGTGTCATGACCTTGATGCTGGCCTCCATCGCCGGCATCTCCCTGCTTGTGGGGGGTGTCGGAATTATGAACATTATGCTCGTGTCCGTGACCGAACGCACTCGCGAGATCGGCACCCGTATGGCCGTCGGCGCCCGGGCGCGAGATATCCTGCGCCAATTCCTGGTGGAGTCGGTATTGCTGTCCTGCATTGGAGGGGCTATCGGATTTGGCCTCGGTGTGTTGGCGTCCATCGGCGTCACCAAACTCATCAACTCGCTTTCGAGCGGTGCAGAATGGCCGGTGGTGATCTCCATTCCCGCCGCCATGACCTCTCTGTTTTTTTCCGCCGGCGTCGGCGTCTTCTTCGGTTTCTATCCCGCCCGCAAAGCCAGTCGGCTTGATCCTATTGAAGCGCTGCGGTATGAGTAAGCGATTTGTCAGCAAGATTGCCGATGCTACTTGGGTTTTGGCTCAGCCTTCGGCTTCAGGGGATCTTCGAGGTCAAAGAAGTTCTCGGCGGCCCGCGTCGCTTTGGGATACTTCGGCTCGTTGGGACCGGGGGGCGTGGCTTGGGGGTAGTCGCGTTTCTTGCCCAGACCGCCCAGCGGCCCCAAGGAAGCGAAGCGTTCCTCGGCAAAGCGAATCCCGTGCGTCTCGAGAATCGTGCCGGTCTCCTGTTCGAGGTTGGCCAGCTCGATGTTATATTGCGTTAACGATTGACTTTCAGAACTTACCGAATTGCCCCAATCCGTAATGGCTTGCAAAACGTTGAGCAAGATCGACCGTCCGCGGCGGTAATTTTCCAGTTGCCGGTCTAGGTTCGCACGGGCGGCGAGGCGAGCCTCCTGGTAGGCCTGGTACTGGTCGTAAAATTGATCCAGGTTGCGGATCCGCAGTGCGAGCAAATGACTGGCGCTGTGCAAACCCTGATCGAGATTTGCTTGGTCGCGAGCCAGGACCAATTCCTTCCCGCGCAGCGTTGCCCGGCTTTGCCTTAACCCCAAAGGCACGGAAAAGTTGACCCCAAAATTCCATTCGGTGAATCGCCCGCCGAATGCCTCAGCTTCGGAACGGTTGGGCAGGGTGCCCTCCAATCCGTTCCAGCGATACAGCATGACCGCGTCCAGCTTCGGCCGGGCCTGGTTTCTTGCTTGGATCAGCATCTGCTGGTCGGCCTCAAGAATCAGCTTGAGTTCAATTAAATCGGGGCGGTGTTCTTCGGCCAGTTTTACCACTTCATCCCAGTTGATCTTGAGCCGGGCCGGCGAGGGCGGCGAAAAAGGAACCAGGTGGGTCGACGGCGCCAGGCCGATGATGTTCGCCAGCGCCATTTCCTGATTAAGAACATTGGCCAGGGAAGCGATTAGTGTCGCTTTGAAATTTGCTAGGGCCGAACGGGCCTGGGCTACTTCGGCCAGATCGGCGAGGCCCGCCCGCAATCGCCCCTCGGCGCGGCGCAACGCTTCCTCGCCCTGTTCTACTTGCATGCGGCGGGCCCAAACATCCGTCCGTGCAAATACCAATCCCCAATAAGCCTGGATCACGCTCCTGACCGATTGTTGCACGTTATCCTTGAATTGGAAAAATGACCGCTCGGTGTTCAGCCGCGCGATTATGATTGGTGCCAGGTTGGCCCGCGTCCCGGCCCCCTGCAGCAACGGCTGAATGTAACTCAGTTCAATTGAAGACCTTGTTTGCGGATTTAAAGGCAGAAGATCCGTTTGCGTCCGCATGGGATTGATGTTCACCCCCAGACGCGCCGTGCCGCCCAGGCTGTTGATTTTCGATACGCCAAGGTTCATCTCGTAACTCTGAGTCGGTGGCCCCTGGATAAAGGCCCGAGTTGGATCGAGAACATCGAACGCTCCCTGCGGCGAGTTTTGCCGGGAAAACGTGTTTCGCACGTCTACAGTTGGATCGAAACGTCCTTTGGCCTCGTCGATCGTGGTGTTGGTTATTGCGACATCATAAATTGTCGCCCCGCTGGCCGACGCCGTCACACCGGTCAATATCCGAATGACTTGGGAATTGGCGAGCGCGGTCTGGATGGCATCATCCAGGCCCAGGGAAACGGAAGCGGCATCCCATTGTGGATTCGTTACTGTTGCAGGAGGCGGGACCTGCGGGAGCTGGGCATGGGGCAATAAGGCAGGGTCGCGCACCTGAATCGTCTTTACATCCGGCGGCAAGAGGCGAACTACTTTCTCTTGACCCCATACGGTTTCCGGAGCGGCGAATCCCCTGCAAAAGCAAACAAGAGCGAATAGCCAAAGCCAGCCCCGAGGCAACCATCCACCGATCATTGCGGCGCTCATGCGGGGATCCTGGCGGATAAACCGGAAATAGGGGTCCTACCCAATTTTCGGTTGTGCATCCCGTCTTCCTTCACCCCATTTCCGCTACCGTCCCGTCGGGAAATTCCAAATCTTCCTCCTCGCCGGAATGTAGGGATTGTAAAGCCAGACCGAAATCAGAAGTGTCCTGGACGATTTCGCCGTCCCTTAGAACCACAATCCGTTTCGTGTGGTGGGCGATGTGCTGATCATGCGTGACTACAATTACCGTTGTGCCGTTGTTCTCGTTCAGCAAACGGAACAAGTCCATGATTTCGCGGCTGGTTCGAGAATCCAGATTGCCGGTAGGCTCGTCCGCCATCAGGATGGCCGGCCCAGTGACGATAGCGCGGGCGATCGCCACCCGCTGCTGTTGGCCCCCGGACAGTTGGCTCGGGTGATGGTGGAGCCTGTCGCCGAGGCCGACTTGTTTTAACTGATCGATGGCCTGTTTGCGGCGTTGCCGGCGCGAGAGCCGCGGAGTGTACAGGAGCGGCAATTCCACATTTTCGATAGCCGAGGTGCGGGCCAGAAGATTGAAATTCTGAAATACGAAACCGATGCGCCGATTGCGAATCCGCGCTCTTGCATCACCCGACATGCCGGCCACTTCCTCGCCGCCCAGACGATAACTGCCCTTGTTAGGACGGTCCAGGCAGCCGAGCAGGTTCATGAGCGTGGATTTGCCTGACCCGGAAGGCCCCATTAGCGCGACGTATTCTCCCTGGTCGATCGTTACGGAGATCCCGCGCAGGGCCTCGACTTTTACCTCCCCCAGGTCGTAAATCTTCCAGATGTCACGGAGCTCAATCAAAGCCATCATTCACTCTTCAAATAGCCGCGTGCCTCGGTTCCGCCTTACTCGTCATCTTCCGCTTGAGATCCCGAATGGGAAACTGTCGCGCCCCGCAAGGCCATAGCGAATGCTGTGGCATACGCCCGGCAGTGGGAAATGCTGATCAAGATTTCGGCAATGTGCAAACTTTGGGCGCGCTCCTTGGCTGCTCCGAATGCGATGACGCGAGGCTGGCCCGCCAGGTCGTTGCGAACTTCGATATCCGTCCACGATAATCCTTTCGCCCAGCCGGTTCCCAGGCATTTCAGAATGGCTTCCTTGGCCGCCCAGCGGCCGGCAAAGTGTTCTGTGGCATGTTTGCGTCGCTGGCAATAGCGGATTTCCCGTTCGGTGTAAACTCGCGTCAGGAACAATTCGCCGTGCCGTTCAATCATCCGGCCTACCCGCAAACATTCCACGATGTCAGTCCCGATTCCTATGATTTCCATAAAGCGGTCTTTCGATTTGAATGATTTTTCGTGGTGCTGTCGCGCAAACTCGTTCTGATGATCTTAGCAAAGAAAGAGGAACCTTGTAAAATCCGTTTGAGAAAGGATTTCAGCAATGGCGGATTTATTAGCCGACTTGACGCCGGACCAAATCGAAGCCGTCACCCACATGGAAGGCCCCATGTTGATTCTCGCGGGAGCCGGCAGCGGCAAAACGCGCGTCATTACCCGCCGGGTAGTCTATTTGCTGCAGGCGGGGGTCAAGCCGTATCAGATTCTGGCCATTACTTTCACCAACAAAGCTGCCACGGAAATGCGGCAACGCGTCGACGCGTTGGTGCCCAATTCGCGGGTCTGGATCAGCACCTTTCACAGTCTCGGCGCCCGTTTGCTCCGCCAGTACGCGGATCGCCTGGGTTTGGAAAGTAATTTCACCATCTACGATCAAAGTGATCGCAACCGGATAATCAAAGCGGCCCTGGAAAATTCGAAACTCGACTCATCCCGGTTTACTCCCGATCGTATTCAGGCAGCTATCAGCAGAGCCAAAAACCAATTACTGTCGCCGGAAAAATACGCGGCCCAAGCTAATGACTTTTTCATGGCTACGGTCGCGGGCATTTACCCGATATATGACAAAAAACTGCGCGATGCCAATGCCCTGGATTTCGACGATCTCTTGTTCTGGCCGGCTCTCGCCTTGAGGCACGATCCGGAATTGCGCGCCGAACTGGACGCCCGCTTTTGCTTTGTGCTCATCGATGAATACCAGGACACAAACAAGGCGCAATACGCCATTGCCCGCGCGCTGTCCCAGGACGAGCCGAACCTGTGCGTCGTCGGCGATCCGGATCAGTCCATCTACGGGTGGCGCGGTGCGGACATCAAGAACATTCTCGATTTTGAGCGTGATTTTCCCAATGCCAAAGTTGTTACGCTGGAGCGCAACTACCGAAGCACCAAGGCAATCCTTTATGCAGCCAGTCATTTGATCGCCCAAAACAGATTCCGCAAACCCAAAAACCTGGTAACTGAAAACCCGCAGGGCAAACCGGTGCAGATCCTCACATTCGAATCCGGGTTGGATGAGGCAGAGGGTATTGCGATTCGGATTCGCCAGGCTGTTGAAAAGTCCGCTAACAAGTACCGGGATTTCGCGGTCTTTTTGCGCGTGAACGCTCTGTCGCGGTCCCTGGAAACCGCATTTGTCCGGCAGCAAGTGCCTTACCAAATTGTGCGCGGCCTGGCGTTTTATGAACGCAAAGAAAACCGCGATGTGTTGGCGTATTTGCGCCTACTCTCGAATCCACGCGACGACCTTTCGTTCTTACGGATCGTCAATGAACCACCCCGTGGAATTGGCAAGAAGTCCCTGGAGCATTTGCAAGAATTCGCGGAACTGCGGGGAATCAGCCTGTTGTGCGCCGCTGGCCAGGTGGCGGGGATTCCCGGCATCAAAGGAAAAGCGGCAGCCGCTCTGCGCGACTTTGCGCTCACAATGCAGGAACTTGGCAAGAACCTGGATTTGCCGCCCGACCAGGTGATTTGCCAGGTTCTGGATAACACCGGCTATCGCATGATGTTGAAAAGTAGCAACGATCCGGAGGATGAAGAGCGACTGGCTAATATCGAAGAATTAATCACAGCCGCCAAGCAATTCGCGGCCGAAGAAGAGAAACGCACGATTCACGATTTTCTTGAGAGTATCACCCTCGCCAGTGACGTCGACGGCTGGAACGATCAGCAAGATTGTGTTTCGGTGATGACCCTTCATTCGGCCAAGGGCCTCGAGTTTCCGGTGGTTTTTATGACCGCGGTCGAACAGGGATTGTTGCCGCACGAGCGTAGCGGAACCAATCTCGCCGAGCTCGAAGAGGAACGGCGCCTCGCGTTTGTCGGCATGACGCGGGCAAAGGAAGAATTGTTTCTGTGCCATGCCCGTCAGCGCGAATTCCGGGGTAGTTTCCGCTACGCCGTCCCCAGCATTTTCTTGGACGAACTTCCGACCGATGGGATTGCAAGAATCGACCTGTCCACCGGGACCGCCCATACCGATCCGGCTGTCAATGAATGGCGCGGAGGCGGGCCCGCCGCTGTTGCCGGTTGGGCCGATGCCGGCATTCAACTCAAGACGCCAAATTCCGAAGACGTGGAACCAAAATTACCTTCGCGCGGTAACAACGGCAAATATTCCAAAGGCATGTTGGTCAGCCACGCCGTATACGGCAAAGGCAAGGTAACCGAGGTTTCCGGCTACGGTGCATTGGAAAAAATCAGAGTGCGATTCTCGACCTACGGAGAGAAAACCTTTATTGCGGAAAAGGCCAAGCTGGCGATACTGTAAAAATCCTGAATTCGCTCCCGTTTCTTACAATTGAGAAACCAATCCTATGTTTACTTTGAGTGCTTTTGCCGACGAAATTGATCCCGATCCACAAAAGCAGATCGACGTCTTGAAATCATGCGGCGTGCGGCACATTGAGTTGCGATCGATATTGCAAACCAACGTGCTCGATCTAACCGAGCTACAAGTTCGCGAACTGAAGTCGCTCCTTGACAAGAACGGTTTTCGACTAAGTGCCATCGGGTCGCCGATCGGCAAAACTAAAATCGATGAGCCGTTTGCACCGCATTTCAAGCGGTTTTTGCGGGCAATCGAACTATGCCACGTGTTTGGCACTCGCAATATCCGCATCTTTAGTTACTATCTTCCGGACAATGGTGAATGGGATAATTGGCGACGTGAAGTCTTGGACCGATTGTGGGAAAAAACAAAAACGGCCGCAAAGGCCGGAGTGCGCCTTGTCCACGAGAACGAACATCGGATCTATGGCGATGATCCGGCAAGGGTTAAGGACCTGCTGGAAACTGTGCTGGAGCAAGCGGACTTCGCCAATTTTGGGGCAGTCTACGATCCCGCCAATTACGTCTTTTGTGGCTTCGACCCCTGGCAAGGATGGCAATCAACCAAACAGTGGACCGTTCATTTTCACATCAAGGATTGGAGTCGGGGGGAGGCACACGGTTGTCTCGCAGGCACTGGCGAGGGCCGGATTCCCGAAGTCATGGCCGAGGCGGCGGCGATGCAATATGACGGCTTCGCTACCTTGGAACCCCATCTACTCGGCGGCGGGCCCACCGGAGGCGTGACGGGGCCGGAATTGTTCCCCAAAGCCGTCGCCGCTTTCAAATCCGTGCTTGCTCGGGCGGGAGCAACGTACCAGTGAGCTTGGGAAGTTTCGTATAATACAAAAGAAAGCCATCTCCAAGGAGCTTCCCACCCATGCAAGATCGTATCGCATATCAGGGCATCACTTTTGATGATGTTCTCCTAGAACCTGCCTACAGTGATGTCCTTCCGCGTGAGGCGGATGTCCGCACACAATTGACGCGCAACATTCGGCTGAATATCCCCATTCTTTCTTCCCCTATGGACACGGTAACCGAGAGCGAACTGGCCATCGCCCTGGCCCAGGAAGGGGGCATGGGAATTATTCACAAGAACATGTCCATTCCGCAGCAGACCCGGGAAGTGGACAAGGTAAAGCGCAGTGAAAACGGCATCATCACCGATCCGATCACCTTGCCGCCAGATGAGACCGTGGGCACGGCCCGGCGCATTATGGAACAGCAGAACGTTGGTGGTGTCCCGATCACCGTTAATGGCTACCTGAAGGGCATCCTGACGCGCCGCGACCTCCGGTTTTTGACCGACAATAACCAGCGGCTTTCCGAAGTCATGACCAAGGATAAACTGGTTACAGCTCCGGAAAATACAACGCTCGAAGCGGCTGAACGGATTTTAACGGAAAATAAGGTCGAGAAATTATTGCTGGTGGACGAAAAATATAAACTGAAGGGCCTGATTACGATCAAGGACATCGATAAACTTATCAACTTTCCCCAGGCCACCAAGGACAAACGGGGTAGGTTAAGGGTCGGAGCAGCGGTTGGGGTATTTGACTTCGAACGCGCCGAATCGCTTATCAAGGCTGCGGTGGACGTATTGGTCGTCGATTCAGCCCACGGCCATTCCAAAAATGTTTTGGAAACGGTCAAGGAAATCAAACGATCCTTTGACATCGAAATAATTGCCGGTAATATCGCCACGGCGGAAGGTGCAAGGGCCCTTGTCGATGCCGGTGCGGATGCCGTCAAAGTGGGTATTGGTCCCGGTTCGATATGCACTACGCGGGTGATCTCGGGAGTCGGCGTTCCCCAGATCACCGCTATTTACCACGCCGCCCAGGGCATCAAAGACCGGAGTGTTTCTCTGATTGGCGATGGCGGGATTCGGTATTCCGGGGACATCACCAAAGCGATTGCGGCAGGCGCCCATGGGGTAATGATCGGTGGATTGTTTGCCGGCTTGAGCGAAAGTCCAGGCCAAATGATCATCTACAAGGGCCGCAGTTTCAAGACCTACCGCGGCATGGGATCCCTGGGCGCGATGGTGGCGGGATCGACCGATCGGTACCGGCAGGAAGACGGCACTAACGCCAAGCTCGTGCCGGAAGGTGTGGAAGGACGAGTACCGTTCAAGGGTAATCTGGCTCCGTTCGTCTATCAACTGGTGGGCGGGTTGCGTGCCGGAATGGGTTACTGCGGCGCTCGGAAGATCGAGGAGTTACGCACCGAAACGCGCTTTATCTTGGTGAGCGCGGCTACGGTGCAGGAGAGTCATCCCCATGATGTATCCATTACACAGGAACCACCGAATTACTCGGCGCGGGCGGAGTATGCGGGTACGGATGGCGGCTAGCTTTTTGGCAGTCGGCTTCCTGCTGCCAGGTTCGGCGGCGACCGCCCAGGAGAAAAGCTCGGGCCCCGAAACTCTGAATTGGAGAATAGCTTCACCGGCATTGGACCTGCCAAGCCGGGGGCCGGTGATACAGGGCAGCTCCACAGGAAGCAGGCCCGAATTGCCAAGAACCTTGCCCGCGTCCTGGGATATCAGGCCGGCGCTGGTGCAAGTTCCTCCGCAACAACCCGTCAAAGCCCCAACCGAAGAGCCGATGGGAGAAGTTAAAATCCAGCTGGATCCGCCGGGTCCGGATCGGATCTTCCGGCGCGATTCGGAAACTACACTGCAAGAACGAATGCGGCAGGAAGGTAACGCCAAAACTCCGCCGGATCGCGTCAAGTTTCCGGAGGAACCGATTCTTTCCAAAGATCCTTACTCCCCCCGCACCTTTTCACCCTCCAGGATGCAGGTCGAACCTGCTTATGTTTGCTACGGCCGCCTCTATTTTGAAGAACTTAACAGCGAGCGCTATGGTTGGGATCTCGGTTTCATTCAACCGATTGTTTCCGCCGGAAAATTCTTCAGCGATCTCGTCACCTTGCCTTACCATCTGGGAACGGCTCCTTGCCGGAAGTATGATTGCAGCGCTGGCTTTTGTCTTCCGGGCGACCCCGTGCCTTACATGCTTTATCCGCCGGATCTCAGCCTTTCCGGGGCTATTCTGGAGTCCGGGACTATTTTTGGCCTGGTCGCCATTTTCCCGGGATAACTTTGCAACCCCCTTTGTGCCGGTTTCCGCAAAGAGCCTGGCTCTTTCCATGCGCGACTCTCGTCGTTCTTTGGCGATTCACCTTTTCGGATCCAGTGGATCAATTTTCCGGTTTCCACTGGCCATCCCGGTGCTGCGCTGCTAGTCTGCTGGATGGAATATCTTTCGTAACCACAAACGGCTCGTTTGTGGTCAACTGAAAGTTCACGCTTATCGGCGCTGCGACTTTCTTTCAAACAAGGAGACACCCATGGACCAGAAAAAAGCAGTTTGTCCGGATTGTGAGGCTGGCGCGGAGATTGGAATCGAGCGCCGACAATTCCTGCGCGCGGCTGGCGCAACGGCTGTTGCTGCCCTACCTCTGTGGGCAGTTCCCAGGTTGGCGGCGGCTCCCACCCCCTCAAGTGCCGCAGAAACCGCCGTCAAAGCACTTTATGAAACACTGAACGACGACCAGAAAAAAGTCATGTGCTTCGATTGGGATTACCAGGACAAAGCCCGCGGACTCCTACGGACCCATGTCTCCAACAACTGGCAAATCACCAGGCCGTTTGTCCGCAGCGAATTTTATTCCAAGCCGCAGCAACACCTAATCCACGACATCTTCAAAGGGATCATTAATCCCGATTGGTACGCGCGGTTTTTGAAACAACTCAGGGATGATACCAGTGGCAAGGAATGGGGTGCCGAACAGAGCATTGCCATTTTCGGCAAGCCCGGCACTGCAAAATTCGAATTTGTCATGACTGGCCGGCATATGACGATTCGCGCGGATGGAAATACCGAAGACCATGTGGCTTTCGGCGGGCCGATTTTTTACGGCCATGCTGCCAGTGGATTCAACGAAAAACCCGGCCATCCTTTCAACGTATTCTGGCATCAAGCCCGCATGGCCAACTTGGTCTATCAAATGCTCGACGGCAAACAGCGCGAAGCCGCTCTCCTGGAAAAACTGCCGGACGAATCCGCAGTAGCCTTCCAGGGAGCCAAAGGAAAATTCCCCGGCATTCCGGTCAGTGATCTGTCCGCGGATCAAAGGAAAGAATTGGAAAAGGTTCTCTCGTCCCTGATTGAACCGTATCGGAAGGAAGATCAGGACGAAGCCCTGGAATGTCTCCAAAAACAGGGCGGCTTCGACAAATGCCATTTGGCATTTTACAAAGAAGGCGACATCGGCAACGACGGGGAGTGGGACAACTGGCGCCTGGAAGGGCCTTCTTTTGTCTGGTATTTCAGGGGTTTTCCCCACGTTCACGTCTGGGTCAACGTGGCAGATGATCCCGCCGTAAAGCTCAATGCCCAGGGCTAACTACGGCGAATTGCGCGATTAACACAGGATCGCTATGCACGCCCAGGTTTAATCACTGGAGACAGTTCCCGCCGATTTGGGGAGCCGATACTTCTCCCAGTAGCCGAGAGGTCCTGGTAAAGATTGGGTCGGTATTGCCAGGTTATGTTTCTGTGAAAGAACAACCAGCAATCGCGCATAGTTGGGCCATTTGGTTTCCGCCTGCTTGAGCCGGATCTTTTCCCGATCGTTTAGCGCTCTCTCCAGTTGGTTCTGGATGAATCTTTGGATCGGCTGAGAAAAATCAGCCGGCGCGGCAGGAAATTGCTGGGGTGGAAAATAACTTTTGTTTTTGACCAGTTCATGCAGTTTAATCGCAAATTCCGGCCATTTTCCTTCCAGGCTTTGGAGTTCTTGTTGTTGCATCCACGTTAATTTCTCCGTTACTCTCCTCTGCAAATCCATGGGAAAATCGCGCCAGCGCCTCGGTCCTAATGGCCCGGCAATTTGAAAGGCCTTATCGGTCAGCTCCACCAGCGTTTGGGGAAACTGCGGCCAGTTGCCCTCGGCGGCTTTCAAACGATCTTTTTCTTCCTTGGTCAGCCGCTGCATCAACTGTCGCTCGACAAAATCCACGGTGGGTTGTTGCAATTCTGTCAACCGAGTTGGCGCGGGCATCTTGAGCATGTCTTCCCAATGTTTTTTGGCAACGGTCCATTGTTGAGCGCGTTTCCGCTCCTCCTGGCGAAATTGATTGATGAGCGCGATGCGTTTTTCTCCCTGGGAAGCTTCGATTTGTTCTCGGTAGGCTTTGGGAAGTCGTTCCACCCATTGGCCTTGCCGAATTTGTTTGATCACACGCAGGCGTTCTGTTTCGTTCGGAGCACTTTCTACCTTCCGGCGCTCGGTTTCCGGAAGCCGCTCCAACCAATCCGAGTATCTTTCCAAAGTGCGAAACAGGTGATTCGATGTTGTGGAGCTCAATTCATGCAATTCCCGGTCGAGCCTGCGGAGGCGCTCTTGTTGATTGGTGGGCAGGTTTTGAAAGGCTTTGAGATTCTGCCGCAATTTGGCGTATTGATCCGGGTTCCGTTTTGCTCGAGCCAGCAGTTCGCGATTTTTTTCCAGCTCCTCTAAACTCTGGTCGGCCGAAACCGTCACGGAACCGGCAAGCCCGACGGCCGTCAGGATCAACAAACCTCGTAACATTCGCCTCATTAATTCAGCGCTCCGTCTTCGCTACGACCCCTGGTTTTCGTCGCCGAATAGGTCGGGGTCGTCGGGATCGGCCAAAGATTTTAGAAATTGGAGATTGCCAACGGTCTCATAAAGTCGCTTGTTTTGAATGACTCGAAAATCTTTTACGAGATCCCGATCATCGCCTTCGGTAGATTCAGGTTGCACCGGCAGAGATTGATGTGGGAGAAAGCGGCCACCGGCAAATCCAATCCCGGCAGCTACGACTACGGCCGCAGCCCAACCCAGCGCGCGGTTTACGCCGCGCCACTGAAGAATCCGTCGGGTCCTGGGCATCACGGACCGTTCAAGGGCAATCCGCTCCAGGGTGCGATTTGTGAAATTGGCCGAAGGAGAAGGCTTCGCCAAATAATCGAGCAATTCCCAGGTTTTGCGCAGCGCGTCCGCTTCGCTGCGGACACGGACGTCGAGATTGAGTCTGGCCTCGACTTTCGCGGCCGCAGTTTCATCCAATTCCCCGTCAAGATAGGATACCAGCTCAGTCTGTTCTGCTTCGTTGAATAACGGCATATCGGCCATGTTCAATTTTCCGGTTCCTCGACTGCAGAAACCTGCTCTCCGTCCATATAGATGTACGATTGCAACGCTTCCCGAAGGTTCGTTCGCGCCCGGCTCAGCAGCGATTTGACGGCCTTGGTGGTCAAACCCATGACATCGGCTATTTCAGCGTAACTCATTTCTTCGAATTTGTTTAATAGAACCGCCACACGCTGTCTTTCGTTAAGGTCTTCCAGTGCCCGGCGAATTATGGCAGCCAGTTCGTCCTGCTGTATCCGATGCGAAGGCTGATGCGCTCGATCCTGCACCAACTGTTCCGCAGGCCGCGGGCCCAGGGGCCCGGAATCGCTGCTCGGAAGTGGTACCGACGCTTTGCGACGTCTACTTCGCAACGAATTCAGAGCCAGATTATTCGCTATCGTAAACAGCCAGGTCGAAAACTTGGCCCGCGCTCGATACTTTTTGCGGGCTCGGTAAATCCTCAGGAATACCTCTTGGGCCAGGTCTTCTGCTTCTTCGGCATTCCCTACCAGATGATGTAACACCGCAACCAGCCGGTGCTGATATTTTTCTACCAACTCTTCAAACGCATTCGGTTCCTCGTCGCGAACGCGAATCATGAGGCGAGTATCCGGGTCGCGAAGCGCAATTTGTCCGCTGGTCTCACTGATCGCTGCCACGCATGCCTCGCGAGTTTGGAGGAGTTGGCTACCTCCACAAGATTAAACCCGTTACGCGGCAATGGGTTTCGGTTTACGGGCACCGCCTGCAACCTGTAGGCCCGCACTACTTCATCACCGGCGTAACCAATTTTAGACCCAATTTTCCCTCTTCGGTTTCCACGCGCCGCCGCAATTGCCCGCAGGCTGCGTTGATCGCCGATCCTTTGCGCTTACGCACCTTGACGCTGATTCCCTCCGCGCGAAGCATAGCGACATATGCGTCCAGGACCTCCGGAGTGGGCCGCCGATAGGGCAGGCCCGCCACGTCATTAAAGGGAATCAAATTCACGTGGACCTGGCGCCGTCCTTTCAGCAACTGAACCAATTCCCGTGCATGTTCGACATTATCGTTGATTGCGCGCAAAAGAACATATTCAAAAGTAACCTGCCTGCCGGTTTCTGCAAGAAAATAATCCGCCGCTGCCAGAATTTCGGCCAGGCCGGTCTTGTCGTTGGTCGGCACAATACGACTTCTTAGCAGGTCGTTGGCGGCATGCAATGACACCGCCAAATGATATTGTTTTCCGAGATCCGCCAACCGCCGCATCTTGGCCGGCAACCCCACCGTTGAAATCGTTATGTGCCGGGCGCCAATGTCGAGGCCTTCCTTCGCTCCGGCAATTTCCAGGGCTTCCATCAATGGTTCCAGATTCGCGAGGGGTTCGCCCATCCCCATCACCACGACATGCGTTAGCCGCCCGTTTGCCGGCAGCAAATTTCGCAAGCGCACGATCTGTTCAAGAATTTCCCCAGAAGTCAGATTCCGGGCAACTCCGTTCAATCCACTTGCGCAAAACACGCATCCCATTCCACAACCGACTTGCGTACTGATACACGCAGTGCGGCGTTTATCCTCCTGGATGAGAACACATTCAACCTTCTGGCCATCTGCCAATTTCAAGAGCAGTTTGTGGGTCCCATCCGGAGATTCAGAATGGTGTTCGATCCGGGTGCTGAAAGGAAGAAATTCCTCGGCCAGGCACCGGCGAAGGTTGCGCGGCATATCAGTCATTGCCTCAAAACTTTCCGCCCTACCCGCAATGATCCACCGCCTTAATTGGCGCACGCGCCATGCCGGTTGTCCCTGGCTCTCCATCCAGGCCAACAAATCAGCTTCCGGAATTTCCGACAATCCCGTCATCGGGTAAAATCTCAAAACAGTGACAATTGCGCCAAAACCCCTGTTCATTCTAACATGATTTACGATTTGAGCCCTTTGATTTCTGCACGACTTCAGGTTTGGCCAGGAGATACCCCTCCTTCCCGGCACATCCTCCTGGACATGAAACAAGGCCAGCATATTACGCTGTCGACTTTGCAGACGACGGTTCATTTGGGGGCGCACGCCGATGCCCCTAATCATTACGGCTTGCATGCTCCCGCAATTCACGAGCAAAACCTGGAGTTGTATTTGGGGCCGTGCCAGCTTATCCGCGTCCCCATTGCCAGAGGCGAATGCCTATTACCGGACATGGTAAAAGTGAAAATTAACACGCCGCGCGTTCTTCTGGCTACCGATTCGTACCCCGACCCGGAACATTTTAACGAAGATTTCGCCGCCCTGACGCCGCAGTTGGTGGAATCCCTATTCGACCAAGGAGTTCAATTGATCGGTATAGATGCTCCCAGTGTCGATCTGTTTGGCTCCAAGGAGTTGCCGGTGCATCAAACCTTCTTGAAGACGGGCATTGCGATTCTCGAGGGGCTTGTAATGAAGGATATTCCGGAGGGGACTTACGAGTTGATTGCCCTTCCATTGAAGTTAGAGGGCTTTGACGCCAGCCCGGTGCGAGCGGTCCTACGAACGCTGTAAACACTTCCCATATAATTCGACTGGGTAGCGCGAGGCCATCCGCGCGCCGGAGGGACCTTTTGTTGATACCCGTCATCCTGATCATGGCAGCCGCCTATCTGATCGGAGCGATTCCGTTCGGCTATCTGGTGGCTCGCGCCCACGGGATCGATATCTTCAAAGTCGGCAGCGGGAATGTCGGAGCGACCAATGTGGGCCGAGTGTTGGGCCGGCGTTTTGGTCTCTTGGTGTTCGTCCTGGATTTTGCCAAAGGGGCGCTGCCAGCTTGGTTAGCGGGGTGGATTTATACGCACATCGGTAATTCGAACAGCGAATCATTGGGACGGGAAGGCGTCCCGGTCCTTGCGGGTTTGGCAGCAATTCTTGGCCACATGTTTCCAGTCTACTTGCGCTTTCGCGGCGGCAAAGGGATGGCAACCGGAGCCGGGGTCGTAGCGCTGCTTCTTCCCCTCCAGGCCCTGGGTTCCCTGGTCGTTTGGATCGGGTTGGTCAGCGCCACGCGTATCGTCTCAGTTGCCTCTGTGGGCGCGGCTATAGGTTTGTTTCTTATCCATTTAATCGTTTCCGCTCAACCTTGGGCAGTCAATCAACGCTTGTTGACCGGCTTTTGCTTAGCAGCCTCGGCTTTGGTCTTGGTCCGCCATCGCAGCAATCTCATTCGCTTGTTGCATGGATCGGAGAATCGCGTAGATGTACTCAACATGTTGCGGTTCACCAAAACCCTTCATGTGATGGCTCTCGGTCTGTCTTTCGGGAGCGCATTTTTTTTCACCCTTGCAGCGGGTGTGATCTTTCACAACTTCGAGCAGTTGGCCGTAGATGAAACTCGTCGGCCTTCATGGCTGGCTTCGGACAATTGGACCAGCGAGCACAGCACGCAATTAGCGGGAATTGCCGTCGGCCCGCTCTTTGATTGGTATTTCCCGATGCAAGCCATTTGCGCCTTTTTAGCGTTGGCCACAGCCCTGGGCTGGTCCGGTGTGGAAGCGTCTGGAACTCTTCACAAAGCGCGTTGCCTGGTCTTGTGTTTGGCTTTTCTCACCGTACTTACCGGTTGGCCGCTGGCCCGGTATGTCGGCCGGCTCCGCGCCGACCGCTATGCCGCCGACACTACGGTTGCCAAGTCGGCACAGGAATCATTCGCGCGCTGGCACCCTTACAGCTTGCTTCTGAATTTTGGAACATTGATGCTGGTAACCGCGGGCATGGGCCTTGCGGCCCATCTGCCCGGTGTTAATCGGGCAGTCGATAATCGGGCATCAACCAAGGAATGATGTGTTCTCACAAAAGCGTAACCATTCCTATTTGTTCGACAATTCCCGTTGCAACAACGCCTCGATCACCTCCACCGTGCGATTCACCGCGCCATGCAAAAACGCTCTGCCGTTCTCCGGATTTGCCGATTCCGGGTAACCAACGGCCCCGTGATCCGTCTTTTGTTTCATGTCTTCCGCTATGTACAGGCCGCGAAGGGCGCCGACGTCCGGGGCCGGATCGTCCTTGATTTCATCCCGCCGTACCAGCTCCGGCCGCAGGGCAAGGACCATCGAGGTTTCGAATTCGCAGGCGTGCCCCATCGACTTGCGCTTGCCCGCGGCCAGGGCAGCCAACTCTTTGTCGGCAAGTTCCCAATAAGAGGCGGCAGTAATCAACCGGTCCCGGAACCTGGTATGCAAACGTCGCAAAGCCACGTGCATGGTATCGATGTTGCCGCCGTGACCGTTTAACACGAGAAAGCGCTGGTAGCCGTCGTCAAGAAGCGAGGTCAACAAATCACATATCACGTGGATGTGCGTATCCACGTCGGCAGACAATGTTGCTCCCAAAGAAAGATGGTGCGAACTGGCCCCCAACCACAAGGTCGGCAACAGCAATACCTGGTCCGCCAACCGCTCTTCCACCCGTTCCGCCACTGCGGTTACGAGAATCGTGTCGGTAAACGTAGGCAAATGCCGACTATGTTGTTCGCATGCTGCGATCGGTGCTAAAACCACCGTTTTTTCCCGCAAGACCTGGCGAAGTTGCGGGCTGGTCATCTCATGAAATCGCATGGCTAATCCCTGAACGGTCCATATTTGTCACGCAAGCAATCTGGACTTGCCTTTGTATCCCAAGGGCGGCATACTTCGCCTCCGGATTAATTTGCCGAGATATTGTAGAGAATCCTTTCAACCAAACACGCAAGGTAAGGTGAAAATGGCAAAGCTGCGTCCATTGGGGTGGGGCGTTGCGGCTGGCATTGTGTTGGCTGCTGGTCAAGGTTGTGACAGCCAGGACAGCGACCGTATCGCACGCGTAGCCCGTTGCGTGAGTGACCGAATCGAAGCCGTGGCCCCCAAAACCGCCGGCAACTGGGAGAATTTGCCATTACTCAAATCTTCCCCGGAACATGTCTCTTTGCAGAGTCGTGTGGCGAGCCGATTGCGCTGGGAAAAATCATTGGAAGGGTCCCAGATCCAGGTTCAGGCTAGCGACAAAACCGTCGAATTGAAGGGTACGGTTGCGAACCTCCAACAGCGCCGCCGGGCGGTCGCCCTGGCCGAATCCACAGTCGGTGTCGAAAAAGTCGAAGATCATTTGGAAGTTCCGGCTAGCTGAGAATGGAATGAGAAATACGTTTCGTCCACCACCCCCCCGGCCCCCGTGGACGTAATGGCAAACCCCGGACGTATCGACCTCCTTTGCGACGTATTCCCGAACCCCCAATCAGACCTCGACTTATGACTCCCCAAAAACCGCCTCTCCGATGTTACGTATTCCACCCGCCATGAACGTATTCTTCTCTTTGAATTTCTACCTCGTTCCCAAACTCCTGTTTGGGAACGGTCCCTCAAGAAACTCCGTTTCCACGAGAAGAATCGAGCAAACGGCAAGGACAACAATAGTCGCTATTTGTCGGTCGCCTTGTTGACACCAGGGCGCCCATTGAAATCTCCGCATTGCCCTCGAAGGCACAGGCGGCCGGCCATTCTCCTTTGGCCATCTGTGCCTCCGGACTACCCTTCGCGACAGATTTTTGTCACGATCCGAACAAAAAAAACGGCACCGCAGGGAAATGCGTCCCGCGCACGGACCTGCGCATCCCAACGACATCGCCGCCAGCCCATCGCCATGGTACCGCCGGCTCGAGCGCAGTCCATACCTAGTCCTGAGTACTCGGTACTCCCTACTCCACGCCCTCAACCCCGTGAACTACACCACGTCGTTGCATCATCTCCTGCAACGACGAACCAATGACTAACGAGCACTCCGGACCAATAACCGATGACTCTTGACCACCTGACCACTGACTGCCGTCGACGTCGTAGCGTCGTTGCACCCACTCCGTCCCGGCTGCAATGCGTGCATTGCGTGCAATGCGAGCATCGCACGCATTGCACGCATTGCACGCAACGACCGCAATAACTGCAACGACGACGAGACTTCGAATGACGGCGCTGCGTACTCGGTACTGCGTACTCGCCACCCCTAGATGGCACTTCCCGACAGACCTTTGTGATTTCAGAACATCATCCCAAATTGGGACACACCCAGTGGGACCTTCTCGTAAAAAGTGGGACCTTCTGCCAAATTTGGCACCTTCTAGTCTTATCTCCTTTGTCATTAGGACCTTACGATTCGTGCCGGAGCCGGCGATGTCGTTCCAACGACAGTGGGACGCTTGCACCCTTGTCCTTAGCCCAGCACGATAAGTGTTACTATGATTACCAGGAGGAGAAGGCCACGCAGCTATCCGACTTACCTTTTGCGATGGCTCGAAATTATATTTGGACGATGGAAATTGAGGTGGCTCAACTCATATTTTTGGCCCAGATAGAATCCCAGGAAATTACCAACCTATTGACACTGGAGATCCTAAATTACCTCCAAATTATTATATTCCCCCGGCCCCCCGGGGCGTCTCAGACCTGGCAAGAGATGCCATAACAGCGGCTCTGGGACCGGTTCTTGGACCGTTGGCCCTGTGGCCGCTTGGGATAAGAGACTAACAGAAACACAAACTGGTTAAATCGTGAGCATCAAAAAACAGACGGTCATTATCTTATTTGGAATTGGAGTTTTAATCCTCATCTTTATTGGGATACGGCTGTATTTTAAAACCCCGCCTTTGATAGCGACTCTTAGGGGTCATCAAGGTGGAATTTGCCATATAGCTTTTTCTCCCGACAATAATTGGGTAGCTAGCTGCGGGAAGGATATGATAATACGTATATGGAATTTGCATACCAAAAATCCTGAAATCATTTTACAAGGCCATTCCGATAAAGTCGTTGGTTTGGCTTTTTCCCAAGACCTAATTGCTTCTGCTAGCTGGGACGGAACAGTTAAACTCTGGGATTTGAGAACGGCGAAAGTAATAGAAACCATAATATCCGGAACGCAACTTTCCAATAATAAGGGTTCGCAACCGGTTGTCGCTGTTGCTTTTTCCCCTGACGGAAAGCTTTTGGCATTTGGCGGAGGCGGAGGGACGCTAAATTTATGGAACCTTTCTACAAAAACACTCCAACAAGTTCCGCAACAAACTTCTAAATATATTATGTCTTTGGTTTTTAGTTCTGATGGTTTATTAGCATCCAGAACTTATGATGGAATTATTACTATTTGGGATACAGAAAACCTGAAACAACTAAATCGATTAGGAGAAAAATCTTCAGGTTTCGGTTTTTATCGTATGGCCTTCTCGCCCGGAGGTGAATTTCTCGTTTATAATGATATCCTTAGAAATTTAATAATCTGGAACATGGCTCGTCGAGAGGAGACACGGATAATAAAAACTGATTTAAAGTGGCCTATAAATTCAATTGTGTTTTTTCCTAATGGAAAAATAATAGCAACGGGAGTAATCATTGACGAAACTTTACGGATATGGGATTCAGAAATTGGAAAATTATTATCGACATTCCGAATTGGCAACAACTACGGAATTGCCATCAGCCAAGATGGGAAAACGCTGGGAAGCATCCACCAAGACGGAAGTATTAAATTGTGGGATATTTCAAAACTTCTTGATCCGTAGAATCGCGGTCCCGAAGGCCCGGTCGTGCCAGGGATTGCTCCCTGGCGCTCCCACAGATCCGGACGTGCCGGATTAAGGCATCCGGTTAGTCTGGTCAGGGCTTCATTTTGCCGCTTTGCTATCAGTGAGCGTTATGTGAACCCGTGACCGAGGCACAGAGTCCTCGACGGGAGTCCCGCTCACTAGTCCATGACGAACCCCTCCCTTCCCTCCCCAGGGTCCCCGCGGTCCAGGTTCCCCTGCTTCAACGGTACTATGAACGGGTGCGACTCCTTGTGTCCCTCTCACAGCGCTTCGTTGTGCTTCGCGTGGCAATTCCAATTGCTTGCGTCTGTGCTTCGCTCCCTGCGGTCCACAACGCGCAACCGCGGGCACGGGGTTCCTAATCCGGTCCCCCTGCCGGAACATCGCACCTGGAGACGACCAGGGTCTCCCAAAGTTCCTGGGGAGCCTTGGCGTACCTATGCCGTGTTCTTCGACCCCGGCAGGACCGACACATCAGGCCGGTACGGTGTGCCGACGCGGCCCCCGAGCCGTCCATGCCAAAGGCTCCCACGGGTAGTACTCTCGAGGCTCAATAGCACGGGCTTGGCACTGGCTGTCTACGCTTCGCAGTGGTCATTGCTGGCCCCCACGCAAGACTGGCTTGCGGTTGCTGGCCAGGCTCTACCGGGTGGGATTGGTGACCCACAAGGCTCCGATGAAAGGTTTCAGACCGTTGTCCTCCTCCTTTCCCAAGTCTCTTGGCGCAATGACGGTTTACGGATTCTCTTTTGTCTTATAGAGTTGCGGAAAATGCCCTTCCTGGCTCGTACTTTGTTTGGGAGTCGCTATCAGCGGCCGGCTGACTGCGCGCCTTCGAATCCGTTCGAAAGTGTCCGCTCTAAAGCTCGACCGCTGTGATGCAAATGCCAGGTGGGTGCAAGGGGTACGTTTATGGCGCTGTGTGCCGGTTGCAGACATCGAGAAGGTAGTTCGTTTCCGGTCAACGCGGGGCAATATGCAACCGAGTGACCCTCGGGATAATAGTAAGTCACGAAAATCACGGAAGTGACAAGTTGGGCAGGGGGTGTCAGAGTGCCTTAGAAACGATCTGTCGTAAATTGTTATTTTGGAATCGGTTGTTGAGCGACATTCGTTTCTCGGTCGCGCAAGCACTAACGCTTACAAATGGCAACAAAAACCTCGGGCACTCTCAAGTGCCCGAGATATTTTGTCAAAGGTCTTAATACATATCCTCCCCGCCACCGCCCACCGGCTTCTTTTCCTCTTTCGGAATTTCAGCCACCAGCGCATCGCTGGTCAACAGCAGTGTGGCGACACTGGCCGCATTTTGCAATGCACAGCGGACCACTTTCGTCGGGTCGATGATCCCTTCCTTGATCATGTCGCAATAGTGATCATCACGGGCATCGTATCCATAGTTCTGCGAATCGTTCTCCAGAACCTTTGCTGCCGTAATGCCCCCATCGACGCCGGCGTTGTTGGCAATTTGCGTGAGCGGTGCCTTGCACGCCCGCACAACAATGTTGAAGCCGACTTCTTCGTCATTGCTCAGGCCCCGAGGTTTAAGGCCGTTGGCGCACCGCAGCAGAGGCACACCGCCGCCGGGAAGAATCCCTTCCTGATTCGCAGCCCGCGTCGCGTGCATGGCGTCTTCCACGCGCGCCTTCTTCTCTTTCATTTCGGTTTCCGTTGCCGCCCCCACATTGATCTTGGCAACGCCCCCGGAAAGCTTGGCGATCCGTTCGCTCAATTTCTCTTTATCGTAGTCGCTGGTCGATTTATCCAGTTCGCGCTGGATCAACTGGATCCGGCCCTGGATATCGGCCTTCTTGCCGGCACCTTCAATAACAACTGTGTTGTCCTTGTCGATCTTGATCTTCTTGGCCCGGCCCAGATCTTTCAATTGTACATTTTCCAGCTGAATCCCCAGGTCTTCGAAAATCGCCTTGCCGCCGGTCAGGATGGCAATGTCCTCGAGCATGGCCTTGCGGCGATCGCCGTAGCCGGGGGCTTTGACCGCGGCGCATTTGAAGGTGCCGCGCAGTTTGTTGATTACCAGCGTCGCGAGAGCCTCGCCTTCGACTTCCTCGGCAATAATCAAAATTGGCTTGCCGGTATTCAGGACCTTTTCCAAAACCGGAACCATATCTTTATTGCTGGAGATCTTCTTTTCGTGAATAAGAATGTACGGATCTTCCAGTTCGCACTCCATTTTCTGTGGATCGGTGACGAAATACGGAGATAGGTAACCCCGGTCGAATTGCATGCCTTCGACGAATTCGTGCGTCGTTTCCAGAGCCTTGCCCTCTTCCACCGTGATAACGCCGTCCTTGCCCACGCGATCCATGGCCTCGGCAATGATCCGGCCAATTTCGGTATCCCCGTTCGAGGCCACCGTGGCGACCGCTTCCATATCTTTTTTGGATTTGACGGGAATGCTCATCTTCTTGAGTTTTTCAACGATGTCCTCCACGGCTTTCTCAATCCCCCGCTTCATGAGCATGGGATTGACCCCGGCCACCACGCTCCGCAAGCCTTCATTGAAAATGGCCTCGGCCAAAACGGTTGCCGTCGTTGTACCGTCTCCGGCGACGTCGCTTGTCTTGGACGCCACTTCGCGGACCATGCGCGCGCCCATGTTTTCATATTTGTCTTCCAGTTCGATTTCCTTCGCCACCGTCACGCCGTCCTTGGTCACCGTTGGCGAGCCGAAGCTCTTCTGCAGGATTACATTGCGGCCCTTCGGTCCCAAAGTCACGCGGACCGCTCGCGTTAGCTTGCTGACTCCCCGCCGCATCGCGTCCCGCGCTTCCTGATCAAATGCAATTTGTTTCGCTGCCATTCTACATCCCTTTCGTGAATCAAATTTCAGGTTGGTTTCTTTCGAAGAATTTCACCTTACGGCTCAATCTTTGTTATTTACCCACAACTGCCAACACATCCTCTTCGCGCATGACCAGTATGGTCTCGGCATTCTTGTCCTTGAATTCGTCGCCGGCCCAGTTCGTGAAGATGATGGTATCGCCCTCCGCCACCTGCAAAGCTTGGCGCTTGCCGTTATCAAGCAGTTTTCCCGGGCCTACCGCTAGGACCTTTCCTTTTTGGGGTTTGTTTTTTGCATTATCGGGAAGAATGATTCCACCTTCCGTCTTATCCTCCGCCTCAAACCGGCGAACAATTAATCGATCTCCTAGCGGTTTGATCTTCATCGATTGCTCCTTGAACATGAAATCCCAACGATTACCATTTTTGGAAACAAAGTGACTTGGCCCTTTTTCTAGCAAGTTTCGTGCCCCTGTATCCAATAGACTTAAGTCATTTGAAAATATGGTCTTGTGATGAAGTAGCCAAGAGTTGCAGTCTTCGAAATTCCTGCCAAATTTGGTGACATCCATTGCGACTCATCTGCCGGAATGGCAGTAAGCTGGGACGGATATCCTGATCCTTGAGACAAATAATGATTTCCGTTATCATAAAATGAACAAGCAACCGTTCCATCGAATAGATCGCCGTTTCGCCCTACCGCTGTTGCGAATTGTTGAGAATTCCGGTTTGAAGATTGACCATGACGGATGTTGTCGGCCTGCCTCCTGAGATTGCCGCCAAACGGGACCATTTGCTGAATCTGCTCCGCAGTTTGCGCAGTGTGGCGGTGGCCTTCAGCGGTGGAATCGACAGCACGGTTGTCGCCAAGGCAGCTTATTTGGTCTTGGGAGATCGTGTCGTTGCAGTAACGGCGGATAGTGCCAGCGTTCCTCGGGCGGAGCTGGATGAAGCAAGGCGTCTCGCAAAACTGATCGGCATTCGCCACCGAATCGTGGCAACAAAGGAATTTGAAGACCCGGCCTATATTCGGAACGACGGCAGCCGTTGTTATTACTGCAAAGGTGAGCTTTATTCTCGCATCGAGCAAATGCTTCCCGAACTCGGCGCAGCTGTGATTTGCAGCGGCGCTAATCTCGATGATTTGGGCGATTATCGTCCCGGTTTGCGCGCGGCTTCCGAGCATGCCGTCCGCCATCCATTGCAGGAAGCCGGCTGCACCAAGGCGGAAGTCCGCCAAATTGCCAAGGCCTGGAGTTTGCCTACTTGGGACAAGCCGGCCTCCCCCTGTTTGTCGAGCCGCATGGCTCCAGGAATCGCGGTGACCCCCGAAAGAACAACCCGAGTCGAAGCGGCGGAAGCCTATCTCCATTCCCTGGGAATACGTGAGTGCCGCGTTCGCTTGCATGAGGGGGAACTGGCTCGGATTGAAGTGCCTCTCACCGAATTGCCCCGCCTGGCTCACCCGGAAATCCGTGCGGACCTCGTACGCTGTCTGAAAGAGTATGGATTCAAATTTATCTCCCTCGATTTGGAAGGATTCCGGTCTGGAAGCCTGAACACGTTGGTTAACCTCGAAAACAAGCGATTTTTCGCCAACACGAAACCCGCATCCGACACCTGAAAAAGATAGTTGACCTCGATGACCATGACACCGGTACCCGCAGCGAAGACTCTTGATAATTACTTTCTGGAAGCTCGTTGTAAATTACTGGATCTCGCAGCCATCCTCGACCGAATTGGGCGTGGACAGGGAGCTCAAGCGACACAAAGAGATTCTCGGTTCGAAAAGATTCGCCAGGCTCTCGAGGTCCTGAAGGACCTGAACGGAGGCCGCGCCGAGCGGATTCAGCAGATCTTTTCCCTGGGCTACGACCCAAACTGGCAACCGCCGCGACCAAGAAAATGAGGGGCATTCATGTACTACATTGATCCGCACATTCACATGATTTCCCGGGTCACGGATGATTATCAAAGAATGGCTCAATGCGGCTGCCTGGCCGTCACGGAGCCCGCATTCTGGGCCGGCTTTGATCGTGGGTCCGCAGAGGGCTTTCGCGATTATTTCCGGCACCTCGTGGAAGTCGAACCGAAGCGTGCCGCGCAGTTCGGCATTCGGCATTTCAGCTGGTTGTGCATCAATGCCAAGGAAGCAGAAAACGTCAAACTGTCTCGAGAAGTCATTGCCCTGATTCCGGAATATCTCAATAACCATAATGTCCTTGGCATCGGGGAAATCGGTCTGAACAAGAATACGCTTAACGAAGCCACGGTTTTTCAAGAGCATGTCGATTTGGCCGTGAAGACCGACGAGCTTATGCTCATCCACACGCCACATTTGGAAGATAAGTACAAGGGTACCCGCATGATTATCGACATGTTGAAAGGTGATGGCCGGGTGAATCCCAGTCGGGTCTGCATCGACCATGTGGAAGAACACACGGTTCGGTCGGCTCTGGATAACGGTTTCTGGTGCGGCATGACCTTGTATCCAACCACGAAATGCTCTCCCGAACGGGCGGCCGACATTCTGGAAATGGTGGGAGCCGACCGGATCATGGTAAATTCCGCCGGAGATTGGGGCAAGTCAAATCCCCTGGCTGTTCCGGAATTCATCCAGGAGATGAAGCGCCGCGGTCACCCCGAAGAATTGATTCGCAAAGTAACACTGGAGAATCCCCTTGCCTTTTTCCGGCAAAGCTCCCGATGGCAGGAACTGGCCGATCGAGAACCTGTTTTCCAAACGCAAATTACTTCTTCCGGAACTGAAAATGGAAAAATCGGATCGGAAGGAAGGGTCGGCCAGCCGGTAGGCGTCGGACGCCGGTAATAAATCTCCTTGGAACCCTTCCGAGCATTGTTCCACGAAAGTCAATTGAGGACGAGCGATGAATATTGCGCTGATAACGGGTTCTGCGGGTTTAATCGGGGCCGAAGCGGTGCGATTTTTCAGCGCCAAAAAGTATCGGATCGTCGGCATCGACAATAACATGCGTAGAGTCTTTTTTGGTGACGATGCCTCCACCGAATGGAGCCGCCGGGAATTGGAAGCCACCATCCCCAACTATAGTCACCACAACGTCGATATTCGCAACCAGGCGCAACTCGAGGGTTTGTTCTCCAAGTATGGCGCCGACATCAAAATCGTTATCCACGCTGCCGCGCAGCCTTCCCACGATTGGGCGGCCAAAGATCCGCATACCGATTTTACCGTCAACGCCAATGGCACGCTCGTCCTTCTCGAATGCACCCGCCAATTCTGCCCTGGGGCCGATTTTATTTTCACTTCCACTAACAAAGTTTACGGGGATAATCCCAACTTTTTACCCCTCGTCGAAGAGGAGACCCGCTGGGAAATTGACCGCGGCCACCCCTATTATCAACACGGCATCGACGAGAAAATGTCCGTCGACCACACCAAACATTCTTTGTTCGGTGCCTCCAAATTGGCGGCAGATGCTTTGGTCCAGGAATACGGCCGATATTTCGGCATGAATACCGCGTGTTTTCGCGGTGGATGTCTAACGGGCCCCGGTCACTCAGGAACCATGCTGCACGGATTCCTCTCCTACCTCGTGAAATGCGCCATCACGGGCGACCGTTACACGATCTTCGGCTACAAGGGAAAGCAAGTTCGGGACAATATTCATTCTTTTGATCTGGTGAACATGTTCTGGCATTATCATCAGAAACCTCGTCCCGGCGAAGTCTATAATGCCGGCGGTGGCCGCCATAGCAACTGCTCCATGCAGGAAGCCATTACGATCAGCGAAAAACTGGCCGGCAAGAAAATGAACGTCGCTTATTCCGACAATGCCCGCATCGGCGACCACATTTGGTACATCAGCGACACCAGCAAATTTCAAAGCCATTATCCCGCTTGGTCCTACCAATACGACCTCCAGGCCATCATCGAGCAAATCTTCACTTCAATGTCCGTGCGTGTTTCCTGAGGTATAATCAAGCATGGATTTTAAGAGGCTGTTGATCACCGGCGGCGCTGGATTTGTCGGATCCAACCTCGCCATGATGTTCAAGCAATCGCAGCCAAGTTTGACGATTCATGCGGTCGATAGCCTGAAACGCCGGGGAAGTGAACTCAATCTTCCGCGCCTCCAAGAAAACGGCATTCTGTTTTCTCATGTCGATGTCCGCTGCCGCGAAGACCTGGATTTGCTTCCCGAATTCGATTTGCTCATCGATTGTTCTGCAGAACCTTCTGTTCAATGCGGTGGAACCGGTTCCCCCGCGTACATTCTCAATGCCAACCTCCAGGGAACCATAAATTGTTTGGAGACGGCTCGAGTCCGCGGAGCGCCTTTTTTGTTCCTGAGCACCAGCCGCGTCTTTCCCATTTCGGCCCTGAATCAATTGCACTACCGGGAGGAGAAATCACGCTTTTCCTGGGAGCCCGACAACTCGATTCTCGGGTTCTCAAATCATGGGATCGCCGAAGACTTTCCCCTCGACGGGCCACGGTCCTTTTACGGCGCCAGCAAACTCGCCGGTGAACTGCTGTTACAGGAATATGTCTATAACTATGGCCTGAAAGGCCTGATCAATCGCTGCGGCATCCTGGCAGGTCCCTGGCAAATGGGCAAAGTCGATCAGGGAGTGATTACCCTTTGGGTGGCCCGGCATTATTTCCAGAAACCGCTCCAATACATTGGTTTCGGTGGGAAAGGCAAACAGGTCCGGGACCTGCTCCATATCGCCGACCTGTTCGATTTGCTTGTCCTCCAGATACGCAATATGTCCTCCTGGGATGGCCGCATCTACAATGTGGGAGGCGGCGCGGACGTTTCGCTCTCTTTATTAGAGCTGACGAGGCTTTGTGAATCCGTTTCCGGTCGCCGCATCGACATTACGCCGGTTCCGGAAACCGCCAAGACGGATTTAAGGATCTACATTACCGACTCGCGCAAAGTAGCGCGCGACTTCGGTTGGCAACCGCGGCGCCGCGCGGAACAAATTGTCCACGATATCTATCACTGGATCGATCAGAATCCGAATGCCCTGAAACCGATCCTCGCGTGATCGCCAGGAACGGGTGGAGACAACTGCCATGAACTTGTCGGTGATTATTCCCGCTCATAACGAGGAAAGCAATATCGGGAAATGTCTCGACGAACTACGCAGCGAATTGCGACAACAAGAGATTCCTTATGAAATCGTGGTTGTTAACGATAACAGCAGCGACGGTACTGAGGAAGTCGTTCGTAGGTTGATGAAATTCGATTCCGCTATCCGCATCGTCAACCGTACTCTGCCGGCGGGTTTTGGTCGGGCAGTGCGGTCAGGATTGGAAGTAGTCACGGGTGACGTCATCGTCATATACATGGCCGACCTTTCCGACCATCCCGCCGATGTCGTGGCCTACTACCGCAAGATAGGCGAAGGCTATGAGTGCGTCTTCGGCTCCCGCTTTATGAAAGGGAGCCGTGTCGTGAATTATCCGATTGTCAAGTTGATTGTCAACCGCATCGTCAACTATTGCATCAAGTGGATGTTCTGGTCTAAATTCAATGATTTCACCAATGCCTTCAAAGGCTATCGCCGCGAAGTGCTTCTCGATTGCGGGCCTTACCGGGCCAGCCATTTTAACATTACCATTGAAATGTCGCTGAGCGCTCTCATTCGCCGCTATAACATCGCGCAAATTCCCATCCACTGGGAAGGCAGGACTTGGGGCAGTTCCAAGCTCAAAATGGCACAAATGGGGCGACGATACCTGAGCGTCTTGATCATGTTGTTTTTTCAGCGCATGTTGATCCAGGACGACTTGATTGCCGAGCGCCTTTCGAAAAATGTCGCGTATCACAAACAAATCTCCGACCTGGAAGCACGTCTGGAAGAATTGGAACGCAAAGTAACGGAACTGCAAATCTCGAGCCGGGAAACTAGCGAGGTTTAGAGTTGGACCACCTGCTTGCTTTCGGCCGATGCATAGCCGGCGAAAATAATCTTCATTGTCCGAAGTGTATCGTCCCCGTCCGTGCAAAACGGCTCTCCCGTTTCCAGGCACTCAAGGAAATGGGCCTGGGTCATCGCATACCCGGCAACCATGGGATCGGGATCGATGGGGACCGCAAGCACCCGCCCCGGTTGTCCCACAGCAAACCATTCCAATTGTCCATCGATCCGCGTGCGCAGGGTTCCATTTGTGCCTTCAATCCAAGTATGATGCAGCCCCCATTCTGAACGCGTATCGCGCCCGGCGGTGCACCAGCTCATATCCAAAAGCCCGAGTCGGCCTTCCGGATACCAGAGCGTCATATGGACAACGTCTTCCCCGGCTTGAACACCCAATCGTTGGCTGGTCGCAAAAACCTGATACGGTTCCCCGAAAAGATACCGGGCGAGGTCGATGGCATGGGGACCGATTTCGTAGAGAATCAATCGGGGCATCTGGTAGAAATACGGTTGATCGGCAAGGCCGTTTTGTTTCAGGCAGCGCTGGTCATGCATTTCCACGCCAAGCCGAAATGGAGTGCCGAGGTTGCCGCTTGACAATTCGGCCTTCATACGCAAATACCAGCTGCGCCACCGGAAATTTTCATGAACCATGAACCGGACGTCGGCGCGCTTACATATAGCGATCATTTCCTCCAGTTCACCCAATGTTGGCGCGATCGGTTTCTGGCATAAGACATGGACGCCGTTTTCCGCAGCCAAACGCACTAGCGTCAAATGGGATTCCGGCCGCGTGCAAATCTCCACGAAATCCGGCTTCTCGCGTTGGAGCATCAATGCTGCATCCGTGTACGCTGTGCAAACTCCGAATTTGCGCGCCGCCGTGGCCTTGGCTTCGTCCAAATCGCAAACAGCTACCAGGCCACCGCGTTTTTGCCGCGTCCAGCCCTCCAGATGAAATTGTGAGACGTAACCGCAGCCGATTAGGCAACCTTTAAAGGAACTCATAATACCTCGATGACGAAATTCTTGATGACCGCCTTGGCCAAATCTTGGTTTGTTACGGCGTTGGTTTTGTTCTATTGCTCGAATCGGCGTCGGGTATTTGCAACCGCTAACGAGGACCTTATTTGGCGGCCCATGGCGTTAAGACCAAGAAAACCCAGTCTCCAGCGGCTGGAAGAGATCCCGGCCGTGATGTCCTTTGTTGATAGAATTAGATTGATTTCGGTCAATTAGCTTCGAAATAATTTCAAATATTTTGGCAATAAGTGGTTGACTTTTTTCATATAGTAGTAATATATTAACATTAAATATCAGAAAATGGTGGAATATTTTCAAATATTCTCAAGGAACTGGCGGTGTTAGTGGAAGAACGGCGGCAGCGGGTGCTCGAGCTAGTCGGCAAACGTGGGTTTGTCTCTTTGGGGGATTTGGCGCGCGAAATCAGCAAGTCCGAATCAACCATTCGGCGGGATCTGGAATACTGGGACCAGCAGGGGAAGTTGAAACGCACACATGGCGGGGCGATTTTCCTCGGCGATGGCTCCTCGTTGCCCGCGCTCGAAGAACGGTCAGCCAGTCAGATTGAGGAAAAACGCGTGATCGCTCGGGCGGCCGCAGCGCGCATTCGCCATGGCGATGCGATTCTTCTGGATGGCGGCACGACGACACTGGAAGTTGCCCGGCTTTTGGTTGGCCGTTCTATCCAAATTGTTACGAATAGCCTGCCCATTGCCAATCTGTTCGCCAGCAGCCGGGAAACCGACCTGATCATTTTGGGCGGCTATGTCTTTCCCAGGACCGGCGTGGCGCTGGGTCCGCTAACTGTCCAAATGATGGAAGATATCCACGTCCATCAAGCAATCTTGAGCGTGGGTGGGATCACTGCCAAGGGACTATTCAACAGCAATTTGTTATTGACGGAAACCGAACGGCAAATGATGCGATGTGCTGATGAGGTGGTGGTGGTAGCCGATCATACCAAGATCGGCCGCCAGGCCCTGTCATTCCTGTGCGAGTTGGCCGGGGTAGATACCTTGATCGTCGATTCTCAGTTGACCTCGGAACAACGGCAACTGATCGACGGGGGAGATGCGCGCCTCATCATTGCGAACGATTCCACCAACAGTGTCTCGGCGGAGGGCTTCGATTCATGACCACTGCAGCTCTGGACCGGAGTCTGGTGGAACAATTGGTCCGGGATGCCTTGACGCGCCGCTTACCGGGCAACGGCAGGCTCCACGGCAAAGTGGGTCCGCCCAGGCTAGTGGTCAATATTTCGGCGCGCCATTGCCATGTCACGCAAGAGGATCTCGAACGGCTCTTCGGCAATGGCCGGCAGTTGACGCCGCACAAGTGGCTCTACCAGGATGGATTTTTCGCAGCCGAAGAAACGGTCACGATTATTGGACCTAGGCATCGCATGATTCCGAATTTGCGCATTCTGGGACCTTGCCGGGACCATAGCCAGGTGGAGCTGGCGTTCACCGATGCGATTTCCCTTGGTCTCGATGTTCCCGTCCGGCGCAGCGGCGACCACCGGGAGTCGCCCGGTTGTTACTTGCTGGGTCCCGCCGGCATGATCGAATTGCAACGCGGCGTCATTCGGCATGAACGCCACGTCCACATGGGGCCGGCAGATGCCCGTTATTACGACGTCGAGGACGGCGACCGATTGCATCTGCGGGTCCAAAGCAGTTGCTCCATGGTCCTCGAAGACCTTCTCTGCCGCGTCGCCAGGGATGCCAAGTTGGAGGTGCACATTGATACCGACGAGGGCAATGCCTGTGATTTGCCGCATGCGAACAAGGTTGAATTGTTTTCTTAACTCTGAAAAGGAGCAAACGAATGGCTGGTTCTCACCTCGAAGCCCTTGGCATGATTGAAACCAAGGGCCTGGTGGCGTTGGTTGAAGCGAGCGACGCCATGATCAAGTCTGCAAACGTCACATTGCTCGGCTGGCAAAAGATCGGCAGCGGCCTGGTCACCGCCATGGTGGTGGGTGATGTTGCTGCCGTCAAGGCCGCCGTGGACGCCGGCTCTGCCGCAGCAGGGCGTGTCGGCGAGGTCATCGGCGTACAAGTGATCCCGCGACCGCACGAAGACCTCGGCACGGTATTGCCCGTCGCCGGCAAAAAACAAACCGCTCAAACCGCGTCGGTTAGTTAACACTCGAAAACACATTTTGGAGGAATAGTACCCGTGGCAATGAATAACCTTCGAAACGGCAACAACAATAGCGATGCCTTGGGCCTGCTGGAAACCAAGGGCCTCATCGCGACCATCGCCGCCACCGACGCCATGTGCAAGGCGGCCAATGTGGCTCTCGCCGGCCAGGTCCAGATTGGTGGAGCGTACGTCACCACGTTTGTCCGTGGCGATGTCGGTTCCGTCCGCGCCGCCGTCGAGGCCGGGTCGCAGGCCGCCAGTCAAAATGGCGAACTGGTTAGTGCCCACATCATTCCCCGGCCGGAAGAAGCTGTTCTGGCCGCGTTTTTGAAATAGGTTCGTCAACGCTCCGCAATCCGGGTTGCCTTCCGGATTGTCGTGCGGTCTCGCCTTAAAGGTCGAGCCATGAAGATCCTCGTCGCTAACCTGGGCAGCACCAGCTTCAAATACCGCCTGTTCGACATGGCGGCGGAACGGTTGCTTGCGCGCGGCGGTGTCGAGCGCATCGGTTCGGAATTGTCACGCTGTTTTGTGGAAGCCGGTTCCAGCAAACACGAACTGCAAGAGCCGGTCTCTGACCATGCGGCAGCGGTCCGACTTTGTCTGAACCAACTTTCCGAGCCCAAATTGCAATGTTTGAAGGATCCTGCGGAATTGGCGGCAATCGGGTTCAAGGCCGTTCATGCCGAGGGAATGACCGGCGTGCAGCGCGTGAATAATCGGGTTCTGGCGGCCATGGAAGCGTATAACGACGTCGCGCCGGCGCACAACCCACCTTACGTGAAGGTCATGCGGTTGCTCACCGAGAAACTGCCCCGGATTCCTCTCGTGGCAGCCTTCGAGACCGGTTATCACGAAACCATCGCTGCAGAACACCGCCACTACGCCGTCCCATGTGAGTGGGCCGAGAAATTCGGCATCAAACGTTGGGGCTTTCATGGCGCCAGTCATCGCTTCATTGCAGAGAGAACTGCCAAACTGCTGAACGAGCCGGCAGCGCGGATCATTTCCTGCCATCTTGGGGGAAGCAGTTCCGTGTGCGCAATCCAAGATGGCAAATCAGTCGGAAATAGCCTCGGCATGAGTCCCCAGACCGGCTTGCCTCATAATAACCGGGTCGGCGATTTTGATCCGTTTGCTCTGCCGGCGATCATGCGCGCGACCGGAAAAAATCTCGAGCAGGTGCTGGACGAGCTGGCCAATCGTTCGGGATTGCTGGGGCTAAGCGGCGTCAGCAACGACCTCCGCGACATCGAAGAGGCCCACCGGCAAGGAAATCCGCGCGCACGATTGGCCATCGAGGTGTTCGCGGCTTCGGTCCGGGATTACCTGGGCGCTTATCTGGTTCGCATGAATGGAGCCGAGGCCGTCGTTTTCACCGGCGGCATTGGCGAAAATTCGGCATTCTTGCGTTCGCTCGTGTGTGATTCACTTGATTGGTTCGGCATCATTTTGGATCCGACGCGCAATCAAGAAGCCAACGGAGAAGCGCCGATTCATGCAACCAATAGCCGGGTGCAAATTTGGATCATGCCGACAAATGAAGAATTGATCGTGGCACGGCAGACCAAGGAGTTATTGGCATCGTGAGGTAGCGTATGTTTCTAGCGAAAGTCACCGGCAGCGTGGTTGCGACGCAAAAGGTTGCCTCGATGACTGGCCGCAAATTGTTAACTGTCGATCCACTGCGCATTGAACCCGCGAAGCGCGATCAGTTGGTCAGCACCGGCCGGACTTTTGTCGTAGTTGACACGGTTGGGGCCGGCCTCGGCGAAATGGTCCTGATCGTGCAAGGGTCCAGCGCGCGCCTCACACCGGAAACCGAAAAACTGCCCGTGGATGCTACAATCATCGGCATCGTGGACACGATCCACGTAGAAAACAAGACCATTTTTTCGGCACACAAGGAGTAAGTCGCCTGCGGGCTGAACCGCAGGAATTTCAGGAACATTACCATGCAAGTCACCGACGAACTGATCCGGAACGTGGTTCAAGAAGTACTTTCGAACATGCGCAACGGCCAGGCCAGGCCCTCCCGCAGCAAAGTGCAAGCTGACGGTGTCTTTGAAGATGTTCAAGAAGCGGTTGCCGCAGCAACGCAAGCCCAACGCGCGTTGGAAAAGCGCGGCATCGACGATCGCCGCAAAGCCGTTGCTTGCATCCGCCGCATTTGCGTGGAGCAGGCCGAAACGCTCGGTAGGGAAGAATTTGAAGAGACGAAAATCGGGCGGCTGGACCACAAGATCGACAAACTGGTTGTGGCGGGGGAGAGAACTCCCGGAGTGGAGTTCCTGCGCACGGATGTGTGCAGCGGCGAAAACGGGATCACTCTCACGGAGTACGCGCCTTTCGGCGTCATCGGCATAATCACTCCCGTCACCCACTCGCTGCCGACCCTGGCGGGCAATGCCATCAATATCCTCGCCGGCGGCAACGCCCTGGTCTGTAATCCGCATCCGAGCGGGGCCCGCGTTGCCTGTCACGGAGCGCAGCTATTCAACCAGGCGATTCATGAAGCCATTGGCATCGCCAACCTGATTACGGTCATCGCGACTCCAACGCTGGAATCGGCTCAAGCTATTTTTGACCACCACGACGTGCGCCTGCTTTGCGTAACCGGCGGACCGGCGGTGGGCCGGGCCGCTTTGCGCAGCCCCAAGAGAGCGATTGTTGCCGGCCCGGGGAATCCGCCGGTGGTCGTCGATGAAACCGCCGACCTCGACCGGGCGGCCCGTTCCATCGTCGAGGGCGGAGCCTACGACAACAACCTCCTGTGCATCGGCGAAAAAGAAGTCTTTGCGGTGGATGCGATTTTCAATGAACTCTTGGAGTCGATGGGCACGAATAAGGGCTTTCAACTCAATCGCACTCAGATCGATGCCTTGACCAGGGCCGCCTTCGTTGCATCTCCCGACGACAAGAGCAAGCTCATCGTCAACAAGGATCTTATTGGGCAGGATGCCGCCGTGCTGGGCGAAAAAGCAGGCGTCAAGGTGCCCGCCGGTACGGAATTGCTTTTCGGCGAAACCGACGCGGCGCATCCTTTTGTCGATCACGAACAGATGATGCCCTTTGTGCCTTTTGTCCGCGTCCCGGATGTGGACACCGCCATCGCCTCGGCCAAGAAGTTTGAACACGGCTTCAAACACACTGCGATAATACATTCCCGAAACTTAGAAACGATTACCCGCATGGGCCGAGAATTGGATACGACGCTGTTTATTCAAAATGGACCCAGCATGGCAGGCCTGGGCATCGGCGGCGAAGGATATTTGAGTTTCAGTATTGCCACGCCCACGGGAGAAGGGGTCACCACCCCCTTGACGTTCACCCGCCAGCGCCGCTCCAGCACCGTTGGGTCCTTGAGGGTGTTTTGATTTGGAGCTGCCAGAATTGGAAGTCGCATGCAAATGAGCCGGGTTATTGGTCATGCGGTGTCCACAGTCAAGCATCCGGCGCTGCAAGGATGGCGCTTGGTGCTTGTGCAACCGCTGACCGGGGAAGGAAACGCGGACGGCGAGCCTTTGTTGGCCATCGACAGCCTGGCATCGGGTGGCCACGATTTGGTAATAGTCTCGAACGACGGTGCCGGCGCTCGAGAATTGGTCGGGGCCAAGAATGCTCCCGTTCGATGGATGGTTTTAGGGGTGTGTGATTGATGACTGGCAACGACCGAAATCATGTTGATCCAGCGCCGGCCGGAAAATGGTGGATCTGCCAGGAACACCCGCATCCGCTCGTGCAAAGCGCGGTGCAGGTATTGCATCGAGAAGGCTTGCCGCTCGAAGACATGCCGCCGGCGCCGGAAAAAGCGGCGTGTGCCTGGGCAAAAGCCGTTGGTAAATGCGTCGCCCGAGGCGATTGTTGTGGCGGCGTTGTGTTCTGCCGGGATCCCGGTTTGATTTGTTGCGTCGCCAACAAATTGCCGGGTCTGCGGGCCGTCGCCGCCAATAGCACTGCGGACGCGGAACGGGCCGCTTCGACAGTCGGCGCCAACCTGGTGGTGGTCGCGATGCCCGGTCGGACGTTTTTCGAAATCCGCCAGATTCTGCGGATCCTATGTCGGGCAAACGCTCCGCAATGTCCGCCCGGCGTGGCGACCACCCTGAAGGAGTTGGATGGCCATGCGCATCGCTGAAATTATCGGCACGGTCACGTTATCGAGGGGCCACCCTTCCATGGCCGCCGCACGCTTCTTGATCGGCGTGCCGTTCAGCCTGAAAGCTCTCGAAAGCGGTGGTGCTCCTGACGGGGAAGATGTTGTTATGTACGACCAACTCGGGGCCGGCAACGGCAACCGGGTCGGTTTTACCGAAGGGGTGGAGGCCGCCGCCGCGTTCTTGCCGGAAAAAAAACCTGTGGATGCGTATTGCGCGTGCATTTTAGACCAAGTGGTAATTGACCATGGCAAACGAGTATAAGTTGAAAGAGCAAATCTGCGAAATCGGCCGCCGTCTCTATAACCGCGGCTTCGCGGCCGCAAATGACGGCAATATTACCGTCCGCATTAATGAAAAAGAGGTTCTGTGTACCCCGACCATGGTCTCCAAGGGTTTCATGAAACCCGCGGATATCTGCACCGTGAACTATGAAGGCAAGCAATTGGCCGGCACCAAAAAACGAACCAGCGAAGTGCTTTTGCACTTGGCGGTGTACAAGCATCGGCCGGAAATCAATGCCGTCGTTCACTGCCATCCGCCGCATGCGACAGCGTTCGCCGTGGCGCAGGAGCCGATTCCAAAATGTATTCTCCCCGAGGTGGAGGTTTTCCTGGGTGAAGTGCCGACCGTCAAGTATGAAACACCCGGGACTCAAAAGTTCGCGGAAACGGTGGTCCCCGTGGTCAAGGGCTGCAATACGATCATCCTGGCCAATCACGGCACGGTGAGTTTCGGTCCCAATCTGGAAAACGCCTATTTCAACACCGAGATCATCGATGCCTACTGCCGAATCCTCATCCTCGCCCGTCAGCTTGGGCGGATCAATTACTTCACCGATCAACAGACGAAAGAACTCCTGGAACTAAAGAAACGGCTCGGCTACGACGATCCGCGCCTGCAAAACGAGAATTGCGATCTCTGCGGCAACAACGTCATCAATCGAGGTTATACCGAATTCGCCCAGCCCCACGCATTTAAACGTGAGGAGCCAGAGCAATCAGTTAACACTCCCCAGAGGAACGGCCGCAAAGCTGCCCCGGAACTGGAAAAACTGGTCCAGACCATCACGGATCAGGTGTTTGCTTCCATCAACGCGCAAAAAACCACTCAGGTGATCCCATGAAAGTCAGCATCATCGGCGGTGGCGGCCTGGTCGGCAGCATGACGGCATACGCCTTGCAACTCGGCGGTGTGGTCAGCGAGATTTGCCTGATCGATGCCAACCAGGATATGGCGCTCGGTCAGGCGACGGATCTTCTGCACGGCACGAGCCTCGCCGCCGACCAGCGCATCTCCGCGGGCAACATGGAAGATGTCGCGACGAGCAATATTGTCGTCATCACCGCCGGGCTACGGCGCAAACCGGATGAAAGCCGACTCGATCTCATTAATCGGAATGTCGACTTGTTTACCGCTTTGCTCGACCAGGCAAAGAAGGCGCCCTTAAAAGAAGACGCGTACCTAGTGGTTGTGAGCAACCCAGTCGATGTCTTGACTTATTTGGCCGTGGAGCGGTCCGGCCTTCCGTGGCAGCGGGTCCTTGGCCTGGGAACGCAGCTCGACACGGCCCGCTTCCGGAGCTATCTCGCCCGCCGGCTGCAAGTGCCGCCGACCCAGGTGAATGCGCTGATCCTTGGCGAGCACGGCGACAGCATGGTGCCGATCTGGTCCAGCGCCACGGTCGGGGGTCTCCCCTTGGATCAATGGCCTGGTTTCAGTCCGAATCTGCAAAAGGAAGTGCTCGAGGAAACCAAAACCGCCGGGGCCCAGGTGATCAAGCTCAAAGGCGGATCCGGCTTTGCCGTGGGCCTCTCCATTCGTGAAGTGGTTCACTCGATTGTCCTTGACAGCAGGCGCATTTTGCCGGTGAGCACTTTGCAACTCGGCTTATATGGCTTGCGCGATGTTTGTTTATCGGTTCCCACGGTTGTGGGCTGCGGAGGCGCCCGGCAACAAATCGAGTTGCCGTTGAACCAAAAGGAACGCCTGGCGTTGCAACAGTCCGCGCTGATCTTGCGGGAAACCATCGTTCAAGTTGAAAAACGAACCGGCACCATGCCGGACAGTTCCGCTGGAGGCCAGGACAGGATTCGCGCTGCAACCTCCAAAAACGACAGGGCTATTCCCCGGTCGGCCTGGCAAAGGGTCAAGTGAGAGACGGATCATGGTAGTCAAATCGCTCGATCAAAAGCTAGCGCGGATTCACGCCGATCCGCACGGCGCCAAAGACTTCATTTTGGCCGACGCCAAGGATGCGGACATGGCCTTGGCCATCGGCGCCCCCGGCCGATCTCCGGAGGCGCACAGCGGGGAATTGCGCTATCGCAGCCTGCCGGAATTTCGGGATATCATCGAACAGATTGTTGAACAAGCCCTGGTGGACATCATGCTCATCTCGGCCAGCACCAATGAGCTATTGACGATCCAGCACCGACTTTTCGATTCGAGCCCCGTGACCCCGGCTGCCCGCGCCAATGATACTACCGACATTCACATTATCCGGGGCAGCAGCTACGCCGCGCAGCCGTCGCTGCCTTTCCGGACGGCCACGCTCGACCATATACAGTGCGGTCGCGTCGACTGCCGGCCGGAGGAACGCCACCTGGGCGCCAACCTTGGTCTCTACAGCATCACCTTCAATAATGATGCCGGGCTCGATCGGGAAATCCTGGAACAGTACAAGCAATTTCGGCTGGAAGCCGAACGCAAGGGTTTCCGCCATTTTCTGGAAGTCTTCGATCCGAATCGGCCCGATGCCGTGGCGGCAAGCCAAATTCCCGCGTTTATCAATGATGCGATTGTGCGAACCCTGGGCGGAATCACCTCCGCAGGCCGTCCGCTTTTTCTGAAAATGGTCTATCACGGTCCCCGGGCCATGGAGGAACTTGTGCACTATGATCCCCATCTGATCGTGGGGATACTGGGAGGTTCGGCCGGCACGACGTATGATGCATTTAAATTGCTGAGCGAAGCGAAAAAATACGGGGCTCGTGTCGCACTATTTGGCCGAAAAATCAACAATGCCGAAAACCAGAGCGCGTTTATTCGCTTCCTGCGTTTCATCGCCGATGGCGAGATTTCGGCCGAGGAGGCAGTCCGGGCCTATCACGCCGTCTTGCAGCAACTCAAAATCAGACCACACCGTTCCTTGGAAAACGATATGGAGTTGCAATCGGGCGTAATGAGTTACGGCGGCAACGGCAAGACCATCAGTGTTCCGGCCGCAACGAGCGGACGTCGGACCAAGCCGAAAGGGAAGTCGGGAAAAGCGGAAAAATGTGGGTGCGGCTGTTCCAGCGGAAACAACGACGCGAAGTGTGCGCAATCGGAAACCGCTGCCGTTGCGGAAAATGAACCGGATTTTCGCAAAATGAGTCCGGCGCAAAAAATCGCCTACCATAAAGCGCGCTGGGACCGGATTTTAGGGTGAGCCTGCTCTGGCAAGTCCGCCAGGCTCTTGTGTCAATTTCCCGTCTCTCCAATAGCTCCCCGGAGAAGCTCCAATTCCGCCGCGATTGGCTTCATGGCATCGATGACGAACTGAATGTGGTCGGTCAACTCCACACCAAAATCCGCAGCGCCGCGTTCGATATCCTCGCGCCTTACGTTCCGGGCGAAGCCCTTGGACTTCATTTTCTTCTTCACACTGGCGGCGGTCAGATCCGTGATACCGTTGGGGCGCACCAGGGCCGCCGCCAAAACTAAGCCGGCCAATTCATCGCAAGCATACAGGGCCTTATCCATTAGGTGCGCGCGCGGACAGTCGGGCAGGTAGTCCGCATGGGATTTGATGGCGTAAATCACATCTTCGGGAAATTCCAACTTTTGCAATATCTCTGCACCCTTGAGCGGATGATCCGGCGGATCGGGCCAGCGCTCATAATCGAAATCATGCAACAACCCGACGATGCCCCATTTTTCCTCATCCTCTCCAAGTTTGCGCGCATAGGCGCGCATGGCCGCTTCCACGGCCAGCATGTGCTTGATCAGGCCGGAATTTCGCGTGTATTCCAGCAACAACGTAAATGCGGCTGTACGATTCATAGACATCTCCGACAGTTCAAACACCGGCGGTCGCTTGCAACTCCGACTTGCCCGACGATTGCGCCGCCCATTTCTCGGCGATGAATGTATCCAATAATAGTTGACCGGCGTGATAAAAAACAAGAGGCACCACCGCCAGAGGATAAGCGCGAAAATGAGTCTCGAGTAAATAAAGCGACACCGGCAAAGTCTTTTGGCTGCACGCAAACGCCACGGCAATTTGACTGGGCCGATCGAAGCCCAAGCGCCGGCTGCTCCAGAAGCCGGCGGACAGGGCGATCGAATGTATCGCCATACAAATCAATCCCGTCGCCAGGAACCAGGTTCCGGAGATGCCTTCCCGTTTCTCCAAGTTCAGGCGAAAATCCACGGCAGCTTTTAGAATCACCGCCAAAATCAACAATTGTGAACATATCCCCAAGCCAGTCTTGTTGCGCCTGGCAAACCGTCCCAGCGGTTCCAGCATATGAGTTAGTTGGCCCAGGCCCACCGGTACCGCCAAAACCAGGAACAATTCCACCATCATTCCCAATGGGTCCAGGTCTACTCGGGTTCCCGTCGTAAGGAGAAGCCAGAGAGGCGTGACCAGCCAACCAGTTGCGGTGGTTCCCAGGATCGCCAAGAGCGCTATGGCCTCGTTGCCTCCAGCCATGCGCGTCCACAGCACGGCCGATGCCAGCGTGCAGGGGACACTGGTGATCAGCATCACGCCTATTGCCAATTCAGAATCGGCGAGAAGGATCTCAGCGGCCCACCCGAGAGCGGGAACCAACCCGTAGCTGATGAGAATTGCCCATATTATCGGCCCGGGTCGAATGAGTGCTTGCCATAGACGAGCACTCTCTAGACTCCACGCCACCAGGAATAAGGCGGGACCGACCAGGAATAATGGAGGAAGTCGGCCGGTGAGTGGTTGCAGGCCATGGGGCCAAATCAAAGCGGTGCCTACCCCGCCAATCAAGAGCAGCAGAAACCACCGGTTCTTGAGAAATAGTTTCATGGGAAATCTGCCAATACGCATTATGATACCGAAGAAGGAAGAATTGACTTGCGGTCCGGTGCTGCGATGAATTCTGTGAAATGGACCAGTTTAGGGGACCAGGCCGTTCTCGGCTATTTTCCAGAGGAGGCTTTGGCGTTTAACTTTGCCGCCACCGTCCGAAAAGCCGGGTTGTCCTGGCTGGTGGATGTGGTCCAGGCCTATGCCAGTGTGGCAGTGTTCTTTGATTTCGATCAAATCCAGTTTGCGGCCGCCCTGGCCGCTCTGCAACACCTCGAGGAAGAAAAACCGTCAGCACGTCTTTCATTTCTAGCACAATTGCACCGCATCCCATGCTGCTACGAATTGCAGCTTGATTTGCTCCGGGTGTCTCAGCATACCGGCTTGCAGGCCGAAGCGATCATTCAACGCCACATGGAAACGGTATACACGATTTACGCCACCGGCTTCTGTCCGGGCTTTCCGTATCTCGGGTATCTTCCGGAAGCGATCGCGAATGTGCCCCGGCTGGAAACGCCGCGGAAGCGCGTCGAAGCCGGCAGCGTTGGATTGGCCGGCCGGCAGACCGGCATATACACAGAACCCCGCCCCGGCGGCTGGAACTTGATTGGGCGAACACCATTGCAACTCGTTCATGTCGAGGACGGCTACTTTCCGCTGCGGACGGGGGACCGAGTTCAGTTCGAACGCATTGATGAAACGGAGTTTCATCGGCTCGAAGGAAACCGCTTATGATGAATCGGCGGTCGGCTTGGAAAATATTCTTCATCCTGGTACTGTTAGGTAAGCGTCGTATATCCCGCCGTATAATCCTGCCAGGGAATCAGCAAATTCCATGAGAGCCGGGCTCATTCATTTCTGGATCTTCACGTCCATTGCTTCCGTATCTGCCGCGCTGTTTTTGGTCTTCCCGGTCGTCGCCGACCCGGTCAGCTTTCGGACGGACATCATGGCGGTTCTCTCCAAGGCCGGGTGCAACCAGGGAACCTGTCACGGGAATGCCCAGGGAAAGAACGGCTTCAAGCTATCGCTCCGCGGCGAAGATCCGGATTGGGACTTTCAGGCCCTCACACGCGATAACCTCGGTCGGCGATGCAACCCGCAAGACCCGAGTAAGAGCCTCGTGCTTCTGAAAGCCACAGGCCGCGTTCCCCACGAAGGGGGAAAGCGGTTCGCACCTGACTCGGTCGAATATCAACTGCTCGCGCGCTGGATTGCCGGCGGATTACAGGCGGACAATCCGGAGTCTGCTCGCTTCCAGCGGCTTGAAGCCACGCCCCGGAAACAGGTTCTGGTGGATCCGGAGCAAACCGTGCAGATAAAAGTCACGGCTACTTTTGCCGATGGCCGCCGCCGCGATGTAACGCGTTTGGCGGTTTATGAACCGAACAACACCGTTGCCCAGGTTGGTTCCAATGGCCGCGTCGAGCGCCGGCAAATGGGCGAGACAACCATTCTGGTCCATTACCTCGGCCAGCGCGCGGCGGTACAACTGGCCTTTCTCGCCAACAGGCCGGCGATCGCGAAAGAAGAGCTTGCGGCGGCCTGGGGCGGTCAGGTGCCGCCGCCGGGCGACTTCATCGATTATCACGTCGCAAACAAGTTACAAAGTCTGCGCATTCTACCATCCGAACTTGCCGGCGATGCGAGTTTTCTGCGCCGGGCGTATTTGGATGCCCTCGGCATTTTACCCGCAGCGGAGGAAACCCGAGTTTTCCTGAGCGACAATCGGCCGGACAAACGGGAACTGCTCATCGATGATCTACTGGGCCGGCCGGAATTTGCCGATTTCTGGGCCCAGAAATGGGCCGACCTTCTGCGTAATGAGGAAAAAGTGCTGGATCGCAAAGGCGTTCAGGTGTTTTACCAGTGGATTCGCCAGTGCATTGCCGATGACAAGCCTCTGGACCAATTTGCCCGCGAATTGTTGACAGCCCGGGGCAGCACATATATCCATCCTCCCGCCAATTTCTACCGGGCGCTGCGCGATAACCAATCCCGGGTCGAGGCGGTGGGCCAGGTCTTTTTGGGCATTCGGATGCAATGTGCCCGCTGCCACAATCACCTGTTCGACCGCTGGACGCAAAGCGATTATCATAGCCTGGCCGCGTTCTTCTCCCGCATTCAGTACAAAATCGTCGAAAACCGCCGCAAGGACCGCAACGACTCCCATGAATTTGACGGCGAACAAATCGTCTGGTTGGATCGGCAGGGGGAAGCCAAGCATCCTCGGACCGGCGAAATCATGCAACCCAGATTGTTGGGAGAGAATGTTCAGTCCATACCGGCGGATGCGGACCGGCTCGAAATCCTGGCCGATTGGATTACATCGGCAAAGAATCCGTATTTTGCCCGTACCCAGGCCAATCGTATCTGGTTTCACCTCATGGGACAGGGGATTGTCGATCCGCCGGACGATTTCCGGGCCTCGAATCCGCCATCGAACGGCCCGCTTCTCGAAGGGCTTACCCGGGACTTCGTGGCCCACGGATTTCGTTTGAAACCCCTGATTCGCAGGATCATGACCTCGCGAACGTACCAACTGGCAGCCGCGCCAAACTCGTCGAACCGGGACGATGAAGCGAATTTCGCCCACGCCGTTCCTCGGCCTCTCCAGGCCGAGCAACTGGTAGACGGCCTGGCCCAGGTAACGGGCGTGCCGGTGCCGTTCAACGGGAATCCGCCGGGAACCCGCGCTGGGCAACTGCCGGGGGTGCGCCCGTTTCGACAGCGGGACATGAGACCCACCGAAGGAGAACAGTTCTTGAAACTCTTCGGCAAGCCCGAACGGCTGTTGTCCTGCGATTGCGAGCGGGTCACCGACGGCACGGTGAATCAGGCCTTTGTCATGTTGTCCGGAGAATTGCTCAACCGGATGATATGCGAGCCAAATAATCGGCTCGGCGGCTTGCTGGCGGAAGACAAATCGAACCGGGAGATCGTGGAAGAATTCTGGCTCGCCGCCCTCAACCGATTCCCGAAAGAGACGGAATGGAAGCCCGCAGTGGAGTATGTGGACAAAGGCAAAGACCGGCGCAAGGCGCTGGAAGATATCATCTGGGCTTTATTGAACGCAAAAGAATTTTTGATGCGACAATGATGACTCATCACGATGCCGACCATCCGAGTTGCCTTGTCATTCCGGTTGTGAATTCACGCCGAATCTTCAAGGAATTCTGACGAAAAGATCCACCCAGGAGCCGAGCCATCCGCGAAAAAAGTCGGCGGCCAGCGGGTCCTGAAAGTTGGCGCCCAGCGGATGGACTCCGTAAGCGCCGCCGCCGAGGGCATAGTATCCGACGGCCCCGCCACCCAGGGCAATGATGCCAACTGCGCCTCCGCCGAGGGCAATCCCGCCCACCGCGGCGCCGCCAAAGGCAAACAGCAATCCGACAGCGCCACCGCCCAGGGCAAGTATGCCGATGGCCCCGCCGCCAAGCGCGATAAATCCAAGGGCCAGTCCACCGATTGCCACGAATCCTACGGCCTGATCCCCGATGGCGATGATGCCCCGGGCGACCCGGCGGCGACTGGACAGCGGATCAAATCCGGAAGCGATGTGCACAAGTGGAAGGCCGAATAGGGAAGTTTTGGATCGGTACTCATAGCCGAACAGCCGTTTCGAACCGGCCGACCATCCGCAATTGGGACACATCAACGCTTGATCGCTGATATCCCGGTTGCATTCCGGACATTTTGTCAGGGGCATGGAATTACCTCGTCTTCTTGGGACTCAAGGCTTCGTCGGCGCATCGACGAGCATGGCAAAATCATCAAACCACACTTGACCGCGGCCTTTCAGGAAAGCCAACACTGCTATTTGGCCCGTACCGTGAGGCACGGAAAAACGCTGCGTAAATTGCTTCCAATCAGCCGTGCCTTTGAAGTCCGTTTTGAACTGGGTGGTATGAAAGGCCATCATTTTGCCGCCGGCGTCAAGTAACTGGACACAAACGACCGCCAGGTCGGAATCCTTGGTTTTGACCCAGCCGGTCAGTGTCACGGAACGGCCGATCGGCAGGCTATCGGACAAATCCTGCCGCCAACCGATCGGCTGGCTGTAATTGGTTGTGTTGATGATGGTAGCCGACGCCGTGCCGGATCGTTTCACATCCCTGTCCGCTTTCAGAGTCAAACCTTGAATGCCGGGCTCATACCGTTTCCAGCAGAGGGGACCATCGGCCCCTAACTTTTCAAACCCGCCATTCCAAAGCAATTCGGTGTCGGCGGCAACATCTCTTGGTGGTGACACCGGACCTTTGGGAGAAGCCGGTACAAACTTACTGTTTGGTTCGGTATACAGAAAGACTTCATCAAACCAAACCGTTCCCCGGCCTTGTAGCACCAGAATCACCGCTCCTTGCGCATCCGGCGGGATCTTGACGGTGGTTTCGTACGGGGTCCAATCCTGGCTGCCTTTTACCGCGGGTGTCGAAAAATCCCCGAGCCATTTTCCCTTCTTGTCCATGAGACGAAGCTTGATGGAGGCAGCCCCATCCACATTGCGTGTTTTGATATACCCGCTCAGATATACGGTTTCATTGGCGGGCAATTGATACAGCTGCTGCGAAAAACCGGCTTCAACCACTTTCGAAACGCCAAGCTTCGGCAGCTTTTGCACGGCCACGCTGGCCTGTCCGCGAAATTTGACGGTTGTGTCCCGGTAGCACTGGGCTTCGGGTTCCGACGCTGTCGTTTTTGCCTCGTCGATCCAATAGATTGGTTGCTCCCCGTCTTTATCCGCCGCATCTTCGAAACCGGAATTGAGCAGCAAATTGGCGCCGCGCTTTTCCAAAGGCGCTGGTGCGACAATTTGTTCATCTGGCTTGGGGGCCGGACAGGCGGTGAGGATGATTTCCCCTCCGCGTTTCAGGCTGAACTTCGTCGTGGACAGGGCGACGCCGTTCGGCAATTCGGCCACGTCGATCTCGTAATCGCCGGATTTGAGGTTCCGCCGGCCCACCTGCAACTGGTATTCGAGTTTGGTAACCTGATCGTGAATTTTCACTCCCTGTTTGTTGACCATCACGGCGATGGCCGCATCATCCGTTTTGATTTCAATTTCGCCCTGGTCGGTCATGATCCGGAAAACGGCGGGTCCAAACAAGTATCCTGGCAACCCAATGGCGAACAAGAGCGCGGCCGCCAGAGCCAGGCGCAGTGCCTTCCGTTTCTGTGCTGGACTTGGGGGGACGAAATTGGGTAAGGCGGCGGGCTGCGGAACGCGCTCGGGGTCTTCCAGATGAGCCAGATACCTGGCGAATAGCTCCGCAACCTCGGACGCGGTTTGAAAACGGTCCGCGGGATTCTTGGCCTGCAACTTTGCAATGATTGCCGCCAGCCAATCCGGAATCGCCGGATTGATCGTTTGGATCGCAGAGGGAGTATCCTGGCAGACGGTATATAGAACCGACGCCGCCGGTCCCGGAGGAAAGGGCGGCTGGCCCGTGCACAGGGCATAGAGAAGGCTACCCAGGCTGAATAAATCCGCTCGCGGATCCAGAGGTTCGGCCCGCGCTTGTTCCGGAGCCATGTACTGCGGCGTGCCCGCGACGACGCCGGTCTGCGTCAAGCTGGCATCATCAATCGCCCGGGCCAAGCCAAAATCGGTGATTTTGATGCGGCTTGGTCCGTGGTAAGCCGTGGAATTGTTAGCGGCCGCATCGGGCGTCCAGTCAGTTCTCATCAAAAGGATATTCGAGGGTTTAATGTCGCGATGGATCAGTCCCCGGGCATGGGCGGCGGCCAAACCGGCGGCAATCTCTTGGCCGATTCGAACTATTTCCTTGACTTCCAGCGGCCCGGTGTGGTCGAGCTTTTCCTGGAGCGAGATGCCGGGGACAAACTCCATTACGATAAAGGGGAGCCCGCCAAATTCATCCACCGCGTGAATTGCCACCACGTTCTCATGGTTGATCGCGGCCGCAGCCCGTGCTTCTCGCGCAAGCCGTTTCCGGGAGGCTTCATTTGTCGCCAACTGCGGGGCCAGGACCTTGACGGCCACGATGCGGTCTAACGCGGCATCCTTACCTTTCAAAACCACACCCATGCCCCCCGGCCAATAATTTCCAGGATTTCATAACACCCGAATTTGCCGAGGCATTCCAAGTTTTCGGCGGGAGCCAGCAAGTCGAGGACCGAATCGACATTTGAGGCCGCTCCGAGAAGAGTGGCGGTTTCCGTAGAATCTCGTTTCAAATCTTCAATGGCCCGATGAAATGCCGAGCCCGATATTGGATCGGTTTGTACCAACGGCACGATCGGCCCAACCACCGGGATGTCTTCTCCCGCCAACAATTCCAATGTTTGCCGGCAATCAAGGCAGGTGTCGAGATGCCCGGTTAACAGGGCCTGTTCCTCGGCCGGCAAATCCCCTTGCAAAAGGTTTTTCAGCGAGTCCGCGTCGGGACACGTTTGTTGCCGAGTCATCCGGATTCTCCTGACAAGAGGCTTTCGGCACACGGAGTGTGCCGGCTACTATTCTTGTAATTCCTGAATCTGCTGCCGCAATCGCGAAAGCACTCTGCTCTTGGCGATGTAAACCGCCCCGACCGAGAGTTGCAAATCCTCGGCGGCTTGTTGCGGGTTCTTGCCTTCCACGGCGGTCTGCCAGAACGCCTGCCACGTTTTTGTCTCAAATCCGCCGCGAATCTGTCCCGCAGCCCAGGCGAACAGGCGTTGCTCATACTCCCGGTCCCACTGCTCTTGCTGTTCAACTTGGCGGGCCGGTAGTTCAGCCAGCAGGTTCCGGACCTCGGAATCCCCCGTGCCGCGCACCTTCCGGGCTGGCGCGGCGAGGAAATTGCGCATTTTGTTCCGGACCACGGTGAACAACCAGCCGCGAAAAGAACCGCGCTTGGGATCATATGCCAGTTTCCCAGCAGCGCCAGCAACAGCGCGCAACACCTCTTGCATCAGGTCCGCCGCATCCGCATCCTGGAATCCGTGGCTCCGGGCAAACCCGTAAATCAGCGGACCGTAAAGATCGACAAACCGGGTCCAGGCTTCATGATCCTGGCCGTCGCGAATGCGGAACAGCAAACTGGACCGCGTCGTCGGGGAATCGCTCATCCAGCGATCGCTCCTACACTAAGTACCGGCAAGAATGGTAGATCTTTCAGAGAAAATCCAAAATTGTCATTAATGACTATTTCGCGTGTCCACTCCCAACCACATGGCCAAGATCGCTACCAAAACATGTTTGGCAACGACGAGGGCAATGATCGCCGCGGCCGGGCTGAGCAGGCAGAGCCAGGTAGTAACCAGGATGGTTACTGCCGTCCACCACATCAGTTTCAGCCGGGTTCGTAACTGGGCGAAATCATCATGATCTTCCAGGGCCACGGGGACAGGAGGTGCCGGGGGTGGTGCCAGTAGAGACATGGGATTTTTTCAGCATCGATCGCCTCCCGCGGAGCGAGAGGACTACAAAGCTTGAATTTCACTCTCTCTAACACAAGGTATATTGGAAAAAACGCCTTACGCAAGAGGAGATTCAGCGTGTGGCGCGAACCGTTGCTTTACGCTCCACGGCTCATGCTCCACGGCATTTACTGTTCATAGATTTTTTTGATTTTTGTCTTGCCCCGGATTAATTCGACGATAAACACCGCTCGGGAGACCGAATTGTCTTCCTGAAAACGCAGCTCTCCGGTAACGCCGGCAAAGGATTTAATTTCTGACAAGGTCTCGCGTATTTTAGCCGCTTCCAGGCTCTTGGCCTTTTGCAGCCCATCGAACAAAAAGCGGGCACAGTCGTACGCTAGGACGGCGTTTACATCCGGAGGAGTGTGAAATCTGGTCTGGTACTTGGCGATGAAATCCCGGCTCTTTTCCGGTTTATCGGTTATGGCAAACGCAGTAGCCAGGTAAATCGTATTCGGGGTGTCCAGGTTTGCCAGGAATGGGAGCGATCCTTCCGGACCCGCAAAAAGTATGGGCACGTTTTCCGCCAGCTCGGCCTTGCGCAGAACGGAAAGATCTTCGACGGTCCCGGCCAACACGAGCGCGGCCGGCGATTGGCTGGAAAGCCGCCGGGCCGATTCGGCCAGTTCATGCTCGGTCTGGAAGGTCCGGCGTCCAGGAACTTGACTCGACGATTTCCCGAACTCCCGGGCGAAGGCATCGGCCAGAGCAATATCGTACGAACGGCTGCTTTCCCGCGCACTTACCAGGAGGGCGATCGATTGGTCTTGCCAACTCTCGGCTGCAAATCGGCCGAGCATGCGACCCTGATCGGCCGGGGTGAGTCCCAAAAAGTAGATGAAGGGGTTGGCCGGCCGGCCGGGAATTCCTCCAGCAACTACCAAGGGAACTTTCGCGCTCTCCGGCATCAGCCCCAGATTCTCCACCAGGCTTTCCACCTGCAGAAAATCACTGCCTCCGAGCAGCGCGGCCACTTTATTGAATGAGACCAGTCGCGCTGCGGTAGCGCCGAGCCCTTCCCGATCATTGCGGACTTCCGGCTCAATTACCTCCACTCGGCGTCCCATAATCAGCCGGTCCTCCTGGTTCACTTCCTCGACCGCTAGCACGATTCCCTGGCGGGCACGTTCCACATCCAAGGCGTCCGCCCTCACCGGGGCTACGACAT